>JAAUXU010166947.1_pt1 | contig 17094 bp, 16 predicted proteins | sample 7278151 | NCBI WGS metagenome assembly JAAUXU01 (sample SAMN14350113, study PRJNA611818) | marine sediment metagenome | isolation source: surface marine sediment (1.8m) | place: French Polynesia: Moorea | collected 2018-08 | reverse complement strand
TGGTCAGTACTCAGTCCCACTATGCTTACCCCCCCCCCCCCGAGAAGATGGCCAGCAGAAGGCAAAGTCGCCAAAAATGTATGAAAAATGTAAAATGTGTAAAGTAACGTTACTTTTTTCACGTATTTTTTGGTGTCAAAATGTGGATGTGTAGCAGAACAATATTTGTTTGTTGAAGAAAGAGTGAAGTTAATCTGATGAGCAAATTTCACTGATTCCCGAGTGAGCCTTGAATTCTTTTTCTCACAAGAGAATCGGTGTTCAATTGATAAGTGAGAATAACTGCTTTTTTGTCAAGCATGTGATTTTCTTCAACTAATCGACTTATTTCACAGCCCATTTGCAGCCCAGTCATTCCCTAAGGAAAGCAGCCCCAGAATATAAATTTCCTCCCGTATAAGGAGAGACTTGACCAAAGAAGGGATCAGAGTAAAGAGAATATTGGTCAAACAAGACTTTTATTTGTCTACCATTCCAATAGTCTCATTCCAATTGAAAGAAAGCAAGAAATTCCAAGCAGACAAACAACAATTTGAAAAACAAAAGGCTTCGAGCCGGGTCGGGCCAAGCTCGGACCGGGCCTATGCATGTAGCCACTTGTAGTGCTTTAGCTCAGTTCCTGCCATTTATATACTGTATGTGTATCAAGTTGAGGGGGCAGATTTGGGGTTCCTTCCTTGAAGCACCACATTTGAAGCTTGTCCCTGTCGGTACATACGTGTACGTACATTGTATCCCGACAGTTGTAGGTGCAGTAGCTTCAATTTCCTGTAGTAGGACTATCTCAGTGAAAGTGATGAGGCTGACCTAGGCTAAAGTAAACTTGGTGTGGCTCGCTGTATCCGCCTTTTGGAGAAGAGTACAATGGCAATTGGGCAAGCTCTGCAGAAGATTTACTTTGTATTGGCAGTGAGCAGGAGATCAGTAGTAGGAATGCGAAGCAACGTCAAAAATCGTTAAGTAAGAATGAAAGAGAGAGAGAGAGAGAGAGAGACAGAGAGAGAGACAGAGAGACAGAGAGAAGAGAGCGACTTTGAGCTGAGAATGGTCGCTTTGCCGTCAGACGCTCTTCGACAAAGGTGGTGGTTGTGCCTCCGTCATGTTCGACCATGGCTTCGACGTAGTCCGCTTGGGCGAGGGGTACCTTCTGCTGCCCCTCGTCTCCTTCGGGGTCGTCACCAACGTCTTCTCCATCTTTGTCATACGGAACAAGGAGGCGAAGCTCATCAAGAACTTCTCATACTTGCTGCAGGTGAAGGTTGTTTCTCAACTTCATAAGTTAAACTAGGCTGTGTCGTCACCCTTCTGTGCGTACGTAGCTATAAGTGATCACATATCTTGACCACATAATCACATAAGTGATCATTCAAGTCTACCCTTGTCTAATACTGCATTGGTTGGTGCACCGTACGGAAGGCAAGGAACGCTAATACCAAGGGAAAATTCACAGAAAAGGCACAACGGTAAATGTTTCTATTTTTTAATATGATAAACTCTAAAATGTACCTGGCTTCATGTATAGTCAGAAAGTGATGTTCACTTTGGCCAAAATGCGCAAGAGGAGTAGAGCAAGTGCAAATTCAGGTTTGCCTTCATCATCTCATAGAACTGGAGCTTCGGTCTGTCTGTTGGCCGTCATCGCCCAGATCTCAGAAACCGCTGGACCAAATCTGACCAAACTTTCAAGGATTCATCAAGGAGGAAATTCAGAATAGAGTGGGGCAATGTGGCAACACCCAACTAAATTTCCCTTGGGATGAAAAGTTCAGACTCCGAATGGCAAGAACAAAAGCACATGGGGGGATAGAACTGATTGATGGATGGATTTTAGCGATATAATTAGACTTGGACTTTTCAAGAGATTTTACCACAGCCACTGTTGGGCCAAAATCTGCGGATAATGCATTTTGCAGATTGAACGGTGATGGCAGCAAGTAGGCAGCTCAGAAGTAAGTACGTATCTGGAATTGAGGGGGTGACCACAACAGACGCTTCTTCTGTGGCATTAACTATATTTGAAAAGGGTGTTCAAGACCCTGAGACTGGTGTTTACATTTCAGTCCATCAGATGATCTGTTAACTAAACACGTTAAGCACTCTAGCATCAGCTGCCTTGATGTGAAGTTTCAGGAAAGCCCGTGGTGTTGACTGTGAGGTACTAAGGTATACCTTAGTATTGTAGTAATATGAACTGAATTGACATGGTCTTATGCTATTAGCATTCTTTATTACCCAAAACAGAACAGGTACAAAAAATAATGGTGCAACTCGTGAAACTCCAAAGGACTTGGCGATATCGACTTCACGGTTGGGTGCATTTGGCGCAAATAGAGTCGTATGGTAGAAGACTCTTGAAGCACAGATTGCGCCGTTATAATGACAGTTGGCTGGATGCTATTGCGCTGAAGATTTAGTGACTCATCCCAACAATCTTTCAGTATCAAACACACCTCCACCTCTTTTCTTCCAATTTCCACCACCAAACAACTAATAAAGTTAAGATCTGAGATCAGCTAATGAGGAAATTCCGCTGTTCGACCCCTCCTTATTTCATACTGGCACTTGAACGCAGAGCACAAAGAAGCCAATACAGTGACAGAGAGGATAACAGTAGGACTCCAAGCTCAGCTCTTTGAGGATGGTTTCTTGACATCAGTAGTCGACCAAAAAATGAGGCAATGAAGAAGCAAATGGCGGGATGCTAAAAAGAGACTGCGTATTCTGATGTTGTCTTTGCAATCAGCGCTTGTAGCTCGGCGCATGGACTTGGGGCTGGTGGCGCACATGTTGGCTTTTAAAGAACTGGGATGCAAGGAGCTGCCGACTTAAGGCCGAGATTTGGGCCAACAATTGGCCCAATAATAGGACTGTGATTTATTGCAGCGAGCAATGTATGCGGGCCAGCCTAATTGCGACACGTACGATGCGTCTGACACATCGTATAGTCTCTTAAGGGCAGATAGAACAGCTGTTTTTGTCCTGGACAAGCGGTATGATTCATTGGACTAGCGATGCGAAAGCAACACCGTTTGAAACACAAGGTTCATAATTTGGGGAGCGAAGGAACAATTATAACGGTCGATTTTCGGAATATTTCCCGACTGCAACGACTGCACGAGAGTCAGTTTATATCCCAAGGGCGTAGCTCGAGTGATATAAACTGACCCCGAGTGCTGTCAAGTCCAAGGAGAGTACATATGAGTACTACAATATGCGTCGTCAACATATAATTTTAATAAGGCATATCTTCCTCATGATATGTTAGGCATTGTGGCCGGGGGGGAGAGAAAAGTAAGATATTTAAAGCGCCTGCAGCATCGAAAAAGCTTTAGCCGGTCGGAGTCAGTTAGGTTTTTTAAATGAGGAATCGGTTTCGGTTCGATATCGTTTTTTTGACTGCCGAGGAAAAGATTAAAAAATGCCGCATTTGTTTCCTCCCGTACTAAATTTTGTCTTATTTTTGGCCAGACGGATTTGATTTTCAAGAATTTCGCCCAGGTCATGTGATCGAGATTCTCAATAATGTACTCTAGAGAGAAGAGAGAATGGAATTTTCTGGAATGGGTGTGCTGATGTTCCAAAGTACCGGGTGTTCAATATTTAGCTTTTGGAAAAAAAAATACGTAGTTCTATTAGTCTCACCACTTTGTACCGGGTGTGCCGGAGTAGTTTGTATGGTTTTTTAGTTCACCGGGTCAACGGGTCACCGTTCACCGGGTCCATGGACATTTCCATCAAGGAAAAAAATGTATGAGAGGTTGCATGATACTCGAATTGTTCCAGTTCCATCAATTCTTTTGCCAAATTTCTAAACTTGGCCAAGAAAAATGGGCCAGAACAAGATGGGTGAGATCATCATTGTGTGGATTGAGGCTGGGGAGACCAAGGTGGCCATCGCCCGGGACATGGGCATCCACATCAACACTGCACGGTATGCTTGGAGGTCTATCAGGAGCGTGGACCACTGACGATGCCCCCAGGCCAGGGCAGCCCATCGATGACGTGCACAAGTCTATCGAGGAGAAGGTCGCCGCCTGCATTGACGCCGACCCGAATGTATCCTTCTGCGCCCTCTGTAGGGAGTTCAACTTGCCCTTGATGACCATGAGACGTGAAGTGAAGACTGACTTGAGCCTGAAGAGCTTGGCCAAGCCGAAGTCTCAGCAACTGACACCCTTGCAACGCCAGAAGAGGCGGATCCAGTGCCAGGAACACTGATTTTCTCAGTTCACATATAATTGGACGATATATCTGTCGATCTAATCTGCAGCTTGTGAAGTCCAAAGCCAAGAACCACCCTGTACATGGGTGTGTCGTACAGACAGCATCATTCATGATTTTCACCACCTCGACAGCATGATGCCAAGTAAGCAGCCACTTCACTGAAAGATAGTTTACCCAATGGAGCTAATCCAGCTGTAGTTATAACGGGAAGCTTTTAAGAGAGCCCACTCAAGCCAGCCCATTTCCTCCCAAGAGATCCATTTACTGTAGAATCTGGAGCACCCTGTAAAGGAATCAAATCTTTGTCAAGTTTTACTTCAGTCTCGAGCAATGCCGAAAAAAACCGAAACTGCTGCAGGCATTCAGAGCATAAGAAGAATGTCTCGCATACATGGATAGAGAACTAGCATCAGACATGAGCGGAGGGGGGTCCATAATGCCCTTTTTAGGGGTGGGTGGGTGCAGCCTCGCCTAAAACTGCACAAAGATGGTTAGTAACCAAAAATGGAATAACTTTTAAAATAATGAAGTGGTGGGGGGTCAAAATTTAATTGTCTCATATTTAAAAAGGTTCAGAACATAACTGAATACAGAAGTAATATTATATTTTAGGGGACATGTTTGTTTGTGCGGGGATCGTGAAGGGTGTGACTGCGGCACACCCTACACTCCAGGTGGGAGTAGTCCTGGAGGATTTTTCCTTCCCCTTGAGTCGCATGCATAGTTAAACATTTTTGCCTGCCCCCCTTGGAGCCACGTCCCTCTCAATACGGTCCAACTGAATGAACCTGAGAAAGCCCACTAGGCTAGGGGGATTCCAGCGTTTGGATCCCTTGGAAGGACTCCAGGCAATCCTTGATGACTTTTAAGAGGTCAATATTAAAGGCAATTGGCTCAGGTAAAGCCAATAGTGTTGCACGTACAGCCATGACAAGGAAACAAAAATCATCCTAATATCAATGTTGTGTTTAAACAACATTATTATTGGGGATGCGGATGGAAGTGGGACCCGAGGGTCCGCAATGCCCCGAGAGCTTAAAATCCAAAAGTCGCGCTTATGGGCATGTCCATGTAGTTTAGTGAAATGCTAAAGGTTAAACAAGAAAGCTAAGATATAAACAAACAAATTTTGCTAAAAAGTGTTTTTCAATTGGACCAAAAATGGAGGAATCAACGAAGATGTGATGAGACATGGCCACTTTGCCGCTCGACACCTCCAAGACCACATCGTACAAGGTCAAGAGAGCCATGGCCATAGGGGAAAATCTCAAGGACAAGCTAACGAGAGGGTGACCGAGGTTCAAGCGCACGCAGGGGATGTTGAGGAGGCTGGAGGCATCGATCGCTGCAGACCCGTAGGTGTCAATGACGGAGCATGCAAAGGAGAACTCTGTCAGTCTCTCCACGATGTCCAGGGCTGTCTCTGACATTGGCCAGAAGTCTCTGGACAAGATGGGCAAGCCCTTCTTGACGTCGGCCATCATGGCAAAACGCAGGGTCAAGTCAGCGGCCCTGATCAACTATTTGAAGTCCGTCCTTGAAGCTGGCGCAGTCCACATCTTCAAGGACGAACAGTCTTTTTGTTGTTGACATGGTGCACAACCGATATGCGCAATAACCGCATCATCACGCCTGAGGACATACCTGAATCCAGCCGGCACATCTACAAGGAAAAGCACCCTGTGGGCGACATGGTCGTTGTGGCCACTAATGGCGCCAAGTGCTCACCAGGGGAGCCACCTCGACTCTGCCAGGTGCATGGATATGCTGAGGACCACCACCATCCCATGGCTCGAGGAGACCTTTTAGACGGCAATTAGGTCTTCATGCAGGACTCCGCTCCATGCCACGCGTCCCAGACCACACAGGTGTTTATGAAGGGTAGGATGAAGATCATCGCCAAGGACTTGTGGCCGCCACACGGCTCCGATGCCGTATGGGGGCCTGGTTGACTCATTACGGACAGACATCTTGACCTGTCGGTTTAGAACTGGCGAACTTATGAAAGACCCTGTACAGCGTGTGGCCAGAAATTCATATATAATGGACTTTTGGAGTGCAGAGGCTTCCGCCGTCGTCTCGAGAAAGCTAATGACAGCAGTGGGGACTTCACTTGATAATTCTCAATCCTTGACATGTCGTATCCTCTGTCATGAAGAATATTTGCGATATCAAGCTGTTTTTCTTGCTCTCTGATGACTTAAGGTTCTGCACTAAATTTTCCACGAACATTTGACACGCACTGGTAAAAAAAACAAGAGAAAAGCGAACATGATTGAAACCCCTCCCTTCCTTAGAACTACGGCCTGACACTCTTGTACTTGGTGAACCAAAACATCTTGCCAAGTCTTCGTGGAGACTTGTCATTTTGAGGCAAAAGACATCTAAAATTGCCCCCTTTTTTGGCTTGATTCTAGTTGGCACAAGTTTCAGCTTGTTAGTTTGAAGTTGCACTAGGAGACTGACGGATAGCCTAGGTGGAAGGATGGTGGCAGGCCCAAGTCCAGGTACTCTGAGGAGGAGCTTATCAAGGCTGTTGACACCAACATCAAGCATGTCAAGGAGACTTCTGTCGGAGCTAGCAAGGGACTTCAAGGTGGCCAGGGTGACCATGGAACGGCTAGTCAAGTTAGGCTTGGGCCTGGACACCGTTTGAGAAGAAAAGTAGAGTTACTCACCAAAGCACAGTGCCAGGAGAGGCTGTAGAGAGTGAAGGTGATCTTGAACCTCTCAAAAGAGCAAAGAGCGCTGTAAGATTGTAGTGGCTGCCTGGGGCACACATTCTGAGGACCTCGTCAAACACATCTTCGTGGTGTGTGGCCCGACAGCTGAGCCCACTCGTGACGTGGTCATGTGTCTGACGTCAGGCAAGCCTGTGTCTGATGCCATGGAAGATATCAAGAAGCTGTGGGAGGTGCCTGGGGGTTTGGATGATGAAGGCCTCACGGACGAAGAGGAAAACGATGAGCAGGCAACGATGATGATGGATGTTGATGAGGACGAGGACAAGAATTAGGATGAGCATGAAAATGAGGAAGAAGAACAAAAGAATTATTTCAGAAATTGCGCTTTAATGGTACTTGGTTGGATAGTAAGAGCCGCTCTTGATTAAGAACTGCAGCCAAAAGGTGCCAAATTAAAAAAAATTAGCAAATAGCGCGCAGTTACATTTACACTCACGCTTACGCGCTACCCGCTTCGCTGCGTGGGAAGAGTGACCAAAATATAAAGCGTAGTTTTTAGGTGTGCGTGCTACGTCTGTGTGTTTGTATGCGTCCCCCTCCCCTGGACTGGTCGTCCACAAGTTCGCCATCCACGTGCTCATGATCGCGTCCGAAGTTGTTGCTACGACCCGCTCTTCGCGCAGCCCACGCGTATCAAGTTTATCTGCTCACTCAGTGTGGGACGATCTGCGCTGACAGACAGACACACACATACAGAGAGTGCGCTTATTTGTTAGATTATCTTGGACACTACCGAGTTCAACAATTTTTTGCCGGTAGGGTGACAGTTCCTCTTTGCAACACCCTTACCGTCACCTTCATGTTTGTATGATGTTATGTTTAACATTACTGTTTGCAGCTCCACCACTCGTGTATACAATAATAAAGGTTCTCTAAAATGTTGAATTTGTCCGAGAATCAGTCAAAGCCAGACATATTGTAACTTCGATTCAGTCGTAACTTTGAGTCCCATCTTGTTTTGGGTTCATTCTACAGAGTCCATAGCGGACCACCAGCCTTCTGGACTGCGTGGATGTTTCCAATTTGGCCCACAAGCGCAGTCCGCTATCTAGGTAACCAGTGCAAGGTCCTCTTTGTAAATAGCCGGGGCGATATCGAAACTTGGGCCATCTTACGATTTACCTGGGAGGGGCGAGTTAGCAGAATTTGGTGATTTTTCACTTCACATTTGATGATTTCTCCATCGAATTTAGTCATCTGACTGGTGCTCATTGCCTCGCCGCAATGCACATTGAACTCCATCCGTAAGATAACCGAATCCTTTCCGTCTCGTTCAGTTACAGGCCGGCTATGATGTTTGCTACCTGTGCACCAACCTGCCGGGATTCGTGATCCCGGCGCTCATGGACGACGTCGTCTCTTCAGGGATCCTCTACCTCATGCCATACGTCCTTCCCTTGCTGCACATATTCCTCACCGGTAATTTTCTCTCGTCAGAGCTCGAATGCATTTTAACTGCGCACGTCTGCATCAAAGTGTTTCTCTTCGGTTCATACTCTGCCCCAACTTGCACACCTCGGCTACGTCCCACAAACACACAGACAGACCTTTGCTAAGCAGATAAACCTACCAAAGTGCTACCGAAAGACCAAGTCTGCGTGGGAAAAACTTTTCCAGCTCGGTCATGTCCTTTTACGTCTCTCCTGTGCACTTGGACTAGTCCGCGTGTCCACGCACATGGAGAGACCTGCGTATGTACGTCTTCTCCGAGTCCTGAGTGCTGTGTCCACTGTGTGACAGTCTATTTCCTTTTTTTACTTCATCAATTACACTTTATCCCTCGCACCCCACGCCCCAACAGTCCCTGGACATGCTAAACTTTTTTTCCCAGGAGCCTCGATGCGGAACTCCTGTGCCGAGGAATTATCTTATATTTGCTTAAAAGGAAGCCACCTGTTCCCACCTTCAGTGCCTACGTAAATGGCAGAAAGAGCAAAGCTGTTCCTTTCTGGTAGGCACCTGCTGTGGCATCAACTGTGTATGTTCCAACAACGGCTTCTTTACAATAAATATAACGAAATAAAAAAAAATAAAATGAACCAAGTGCACGTGCCCACGTTCTCAAAAGTTATGAACAGTCCTCGGAGTAATGTATTTTCGTGGCGTAAAATGGGCTCCCCAGCTGCTTTTTAGGTGGGATTTTCACGTGGAATCGGTCACACAGACAGTGCTTGACCAGGCGTAGCATCTTGAGCCACTGGGTGAAGGCCCATTTTTGATGACAGAGCACTCAAAGTGCAGCTATCCCTAGCGGGCGCCATGCCAAAATGCATCATTTTCAGTGGCTTTTTATTGATGAAATTGGCTGAAACTTTCTGAGGGTGTTGCCACACACCCTCCAGTGCTCCGTGCCAAAGATGGCGCCCTCCCGACCATCCCCAGACACACCACATGCAAAAACGTCATGGTCGTGGACAAGAGCAGTATCGTGGTCAAGCGACAAGCGGCGGCTGCGACAGTGGAAGGAGCGCGAGCACGCTCTGTCGTATCACCGGTTCCTTCTGCTGATCATGAACGAAAACCTTGCTTTTCACTGAGGTCAATATCGTTCGTATGATGCTTAGGTTCGTATTTAGCTTCCCATTAGTTTCCTAAGGGAAGCTAAATATGGGCCATCCTGTATGTACGTGCACGCTCTTTGACAAAAAAAGAAAAAGCCTTACACTTCCTTCTCTTAATAGGAGGCACGTATACAACCGTAACATTAGCTCTTGAGCGCCTTGGAGCCATGATGATGCTAAACATCAATGACACCGGTGGTGGCGGGGGAGGCCGAGGACAACAAACCTACCCAATAATGCGAATATCTGTGGCAGTGCTCATTTTCAGCATATTATTCAACCTGCCCAGGTAGGACTCATAGCTGCAGTGTCAATATACAGGTACAGTTCGTGCATGAGGGAATAAAGGTGCAGGCCTGAAGAGAATGAAAGAATGTACTGCATAGAGAAACTCTTACACTGCAGGTTCTTTGAGATGCAAGTCAGTTTCCACGAAGAGACGAAGCTGTCCAAGATCAACTCCACAGGTTTTTTCCAATTGGATTACAAGATCTCCACGGTCAGCGTAATTCTCGTTGTTCATGCGAAGCACAGTCAGCCTCAGAAGTGTGCGCAACTCGTGGAGTAACTCAGTTTCAGCTAAACTGCACACTTTCAATGAAGGAAAAGTTAAAGCAATAGAGCTTATTATATATGACGAAGGCTCGTTAAAGGGAAGTCTTGAAAGTGCTTGCAGCAGCCGAAGCAAAGCTGCCTTTCTGACATGTGCAGTTCTGGTTTTGTTCAAAAATTGAAATCGTGCAGATTCCCCGGGGGAAACCTGTAGGAGCCAGGACAATTTTTGTGCTTTTGTGCGGCCTTTGCTGCCTGAAAGAAATGTTTATTTCTCGTTTCCTTCCCCCTTTCAAACAGATTGTACAAATGTACAGATTGCAGCATAATTGTTGATCCTCTGCCAGTTCCGGCGGGACACGAGCGGGTGGTTGGGACTGATGGTGTCTATATTTGGGGCCTGATATCTTGCTCGCCAAGAGGCACCAAAGTGTGAAGAAAAGCGTGACTTACGTCCCATAAGAAACATTTTTCATTCTTTTGCCGTTCGTAATGACGATGATTAGTAATTATTGTACGCAATAGTGTGAGCGAACACGTAATACCGGACGCACATGACAGTAGGAACGGAACCGCAGGTGCATTCTTAAGAATGGGCATATAGTTATGACAGTTGATATTGAACATGCGCAACTTTCCACGCGTTTTGAGCACTTCTGAGCAAGACTGTACGCATGTACTGGTGCTGCACGTCCAATGCCTCCTTCCTGCAAAAATATTTATGTCCTTTGTGCAGTCTCTGGTCCCTCACCTGGATACTTCACCGAACTTCGGCAAGAACTACTTCGTATACTACAACCAAGTGCTCTCGTTTGCTGTCATCACCCTCATCCCCGCCGTAGCCCTCATCATCCTCAATTCAATGATATTTAGAAGGCTTCAGGTAATTCCATGCTATTCACTTCCTGCACTCAATCATTGTTCAGATTGAACGAAACCTACGCATGAAACTTTGCCTTGAAAACGGAAAATGGAGTCATAGTGGGACCTGGTATGCTCGATTTTTTATAATTGCCAAAAAAAAGATACTCCCTTTGTTTCATGATTAAGTGAGCCGTTTGGCAAATTATATTAATACTACAAGCCCCTTGGCAAAATGATCATCTAAGTGGTTGCACAGCATGAAAAGTGCTTCTGGAGTTAGGAGCCAACAAAGTTGGGGATTTGAAGCTGCAATCAAAATCACACCTGCTATGACTTCAGTTTTTGCACTGAAATGGAGGGTATCGGACCGGGAATATGACGAAGACAAACCTGAAGAACCCTGAGAACCCTGTTCCCTGAGAACAAGAGTATTTTGAGATCTCGCACGTCCTGCTGCAGAGATGCCAATATGTTACTAACTACTAATACACAATTGTGAGCGCGCGCGTGTGCGTGTGTGTGGGGGTGGGTGTTTGGGTCTGTCCAGCGTTTGCGCGGCCGATTTGAGCGCGGAGGGCGTGATGAGCGCACGAGGCCTGGGTGAGTGTCTGTCAGATACACACACATAGAGCTTTTTGTTTTTTCCTACCCAGCGTAGTTGAGAGCGAATGTGCGCTGGTTACTTGATATACTTATTTCACTGCATAAGATTTCCTGTGAATTCTTTACGTTGACTGATGGAGAATCTTTTTTTTGTTGAGTCGTACTCAGAATTTATGGATCTCTTTCCTTATCTGAAAAGGATTGGTGAAAGTTTTACGAATCGCCAAGACTAAGGATCTCACCTAGCCCTATTCCCTGAGCGAACTGTGTTTGAGCTATACATAGAAAAAGTATTCATAGAAATGAAAAAAAAAAACCCTAGTTCTATTTGTGGTGTACAGGGTGCGACTCAATCATGGGCAGTCGCGCGTCACTGAAACAAAGCTAGCTGATACGTGACAAGTGCAACTGCAGCAATAGCATTGTGAGAAGCAAGTTCCTTGTGTAGGCTGGCCAACAATAAAATCTGTGGGATCGATCTGACAAACGTACTGATGGAGCAGCTACGTACAACATCCAATCCGTGGATCACAGCTTAGCACAGACCTTGAGTAAACAAACAGATCGTGCACTGAGGCAAAGCCTATGTGGATTGCGATCAAAGTTATGATGGGTGCGACCTATTATGATTGAGTAAGTGATGGAGCATAGTTAGAGTTGACGGAAGGCGGGCATCATTACAAAGTTATAAACTGTATTATCACAAATTGGCTTTACATCAAAATGATCAGCAATGCAATCTGGGACACAAAGGTTAGCAGCTATGAAGCAACGGTTAATTCTCTTCAGTTTCTCCCGATGCTATGCTTTGTTGACAAATTCAACTATTTTTGGGACATTTGCCCAAAATTCGCTTGTAAGCCAATCTTTTGGATAGTACTGTACGTATGATACTTGCATGAATGCTGAATGTAGAAGCTGTAGACTGTCTGAACTCCTTCATACAGCATTACTTTGTCTACCATGTCCCATGGTTGGGTAGGCGGGGGTCGCCCTTTACCAATGTAGAAATTTGCACTCTGCGTTCATGGTCTCAATCTTTATAGGTCCCAATCCCCGCAAACCAAATCTAAGTTAAACTGACTTTGGCCTTGAGCAGGCAAGGTGCTGATAAGCTACAACAGGCTAATTTCCTTTCACTGACACGTGATAAGATGGACGACCTGGACAGGCAAGAACCAGAGCACACCGAGCGGAGGAAGAAGACGTCGTAGTGGGCCAAGGGTTGGCTGAGGTTGAGGGGCAGACCCAATGGACCAATCCTTTTTGAGGAGGTGCGGCAATGTGACTTCGACAAGTATTTCAACACATTCGGATAACCCATGAGATATAGGAGAAGCTCCCTCCTAAAGTAGGTCCTGCCGTTGAAAAGAACGACATGCAAAGTTAGGCGACGAGCAATCTCAGGAAAGCTTCGCATCATGCTTACAAGGTTACACGAAGTACACGATGAACAAACAGAGAGTGAGTTGCAATTTCGACGCTCTCGGGAGGAGCCCAGTGAAGAATGACTTAACCCAAGCTGAAGATCGGAGAGACAGTTCTGAATTCACAGGTTTGCTCGGGCAAATCTGTAACGTGACCGTCTCACATTTCGGGACCAACCGTCCCCAAACATGTCATTCATGCGCCGTCCACGCACTCTGCGCGCACTCCATGCAGTCCACGCTCACATGTGCTTCGTGCGCTACAATGGCGGTCACATGTCCTTAGATCTTAACCACCAAAACGACCAGACTAATTCCAAAGACATTCAGAAGGTACCAGTGAATGTGAAGACAGTCTTGCGCCGACGTTATCGACCTGGAGTCATGGTTTGGGCAGCCATCTCATGTCATAATGACAGGTGAAAGTTACCCCTTAATATCAATAAAGTAGATGTGAAGGTGAATCAGACAGCCTATTTTAGACATGCTGGAATCAAGAGTCCTTCCGTGGATCAAGTCTAAACATAGGGAGGGGGATACAACTTTCAGCAGGGCGGCGGCGCTCCAGCCCACACTACAAATGGTTGGTGGGCAATATAGACGGCTTTTGGTCTAAGGACATGTGACCACCATCCTCTCCAGATTTAACCCCAATGGACTTCGCTATCTAGTCAAATCTGGCGAGGATGGTGGGACAAAGATCCTACAGCTCTGCTTAGCCTAAAGTCCAGAAAAGGCATGGCGAAATCTTGAGCCTGAATTGATCAGCACAGCTTATGCCTCCGTTACGAAAAAACTTTAAAATGTGATTAGAAATGGGGGGAGCCTACTGCGTATGAAAAATGGTTAGTCATCATTATTGCAGTTAATCATAGCTACAGGAAATTAAGCATTTTGGTGAAGTACCCATTGAAAAAATATTAGTTAGCTTATTTGCCCGGGAACTTTTGGCAGACCCTATACCTTTTCCAACATGTGGACCTTGATAAAGTTCTAATGTACAGGGTGTTCGGGGTAATTTGAGACTTTTTGCACGTAGAAGAACTATGCCGAGAACAACTTCAGGAGCAACATGCCACTGTTTTAATGACTATAACCTGAAAGGGCAAGATTCCCTGCAGGTACTACTCAATGCATGAGCCCTTGTTGGCAATGTCTTGCTCCAACCTGACCTGCAGCTCTCGTAGGCACGCTTCACGACATCAGCCGGTAAACTGATGCAATGCTCAGCAATGGACTTTTTGACGGAGTCCACGTTTGAGTGACGATCGCTGTTGATCCTTCTCGCCAGGACCCCCCACAAGTAGTAGTCGCACGGGTTTAAATCAGGTGAAGATGGCGGCCACAAATTCTTTGACCAGAATTTGGTGGGAGGCACAAAGTTTTTTGCCATCCAGTTCTGCACGATATTCGACGTGTGGGCCGGTGTGCCATTTCGCTGGAAGACACATGATGCACCGGCCGCCACGTCGTCCATCCATGGCTTCACCTTGTCCTTGATGTCCCTGAGGTACAAGTCCTTGTTCACCTTTTCCTGAGGCTGGAAGAAGTGGTAAAAGACCTCACCAGTGCTGGAAATCACAGCCAGAACCATCACGGAGGCGGGTTTTTAAGTCTTTCCGACCACAGGCACGTCCTCAGCGAACTTTTCCAGCCATTCATTCTGGCGGTTCTTCGCGGGGTCGACAGTGAAGATTCTTTCGTCACTGAAAAACCTGATTCCCGGTGCTTTTTTCAGTGAATCGAGCAGCTTTTTAGCTCGAACCAGGCGATCACCTTAATGCTTCTCTCTCAGGAACTGGCAAATCTTTAGCTTGTAGGACGTGTAGCCGAGGTCCTCTGTGATTGTCTAGTGCATCAAGGACACGGCGACACCATTAACCCTCGCCAACGTCCTTATGGAGATCCCAGGGTCCTCCTTAACTTCGTCCGCCACCTTCGACAAGAAGGACAGGGTCCTCTTGAGGTCCGAGCGGGGCATGAGGCCTGCGGGCGGCAGGGTCCTCCATCTCCTGGTGAAACTTCTTCTTTACATGGTACACCGTCGCCTTGGGGACCTTCAAGAACTCAATCATCTCGGGCACAGACTGTCCGGCGCTCAGGGCGGCGAGAATGGCGTGCCGAATCTCCTCAGCGCTGGACATGCTGACAACTTTTTGTTGCTTTTTTGTGCAATCTGATCTAGATATGTCGTGGAAACGTCTCTTTGCCCGTTTCTTTGCCTGGGAACCTTTTATTGACCAAGGAGAACTATGCATATGTAGCCTCACACATGCATACTCTGTACCGATTGTACATTGATATATAATCATACGTTTGTTGGTGGCATTCGTATTGTGGCCATCCTATTATTTAGACCCATTTTTTTAAAAAGTGAGCACTACACATGCTAGAATACGATACATCAAATTCTATGTCATTTCACGTACTGACAGTCTTAAGCTAGACCAATTTTTTGGGTCACTCTCTGTGTGCTGCATTTGTTGCAAGATTCCATTTGAAGACATTCCAGTCAAATAGAATGAAAAACCAATCAATCTTTGGGTCCCCTCTTTGGCTTGAAAGGATTATCGACGTAGTGCCACATTACGTCGTCATTTCAAATTTGATGTAGACCTGCTTAGTCACTTTCTAGATGCCACACCGAATTGCTACTGGCACATGGCCGAAGGGTGCCCCTCTACAAATGCCACTGGCACAAAGTTATCAAATATTCAAGTCACTTAAATGTGAAGGCGCAAAGAGACACTAGTCACACGGCCAAATCCTGATGGCTTTTGAAGCTAGGGATGATAACAGGACACCAGAAAAAAACCTATCTTATGCACTCCGGTGGCTTGCGTAACTTTTTTCTACATTTCCTGCTATGGGAGGTTGGCAACCAATCAACATGATGATGTGGCCATGCCCTCGAATAATGCTGATTCAGCTGTAGTACTTTCTGACAGTAATCATTCTGCCATCAGGCACGCAAAGTCAGTAGTACAAACTCTGTTCATAATGTTCACAAGGCCTCCTTGTGATCGAGGAAGTGAAGACCGTCACCTACTTGGCTATGATCTTCTTAGGCTTCTTCTGACGCTTGAACTTACAGAAGATGCCAGGTCAACTTTTACCTCGCCCACTTCCCCTCCTAGACTTGGTAACAAATCTTCTGTCTCTCTCTCTCTAGTCTGTTTCTCTTATCCCCCGTGTTGCCTTTCATCTTCATTCATGAGCTCTGGAGCACATCTCCAGATCGTCTCATGATTCTTTGTGCTGTGCTGGACGAGATTCCCCTTTGCCCATCTTTGCAATGGACCTGCAGGGGGTCACTCCCGATTTTAGTCCTCATTCTCTGCTTGGCCCTGGTCCTTGCTCCTGATGAGGGATGAACAGGTGGAACTGGGGGAGCTGTTCTTCTTCCTGATACCTTGTACTTGTTGAAAATTAAAACCACACTTGAGGCGCTGAGCTCACGCTGAGAAGCAAACACAATGTACTCATTCCTGACAGCCTTTTCATCTGTTGCTGAGAACAGTTTTGATTGGCTGTTCATGTCATGATCTCTCTATGGGATCAACAATGGGACCTTGTCTCAGTTGGAAACCAGGTAAAAAAGTGGCTTACCTCAGTGATACAGGGAGCGCACAGAGAGATTTTGTGCTCACAAGGATGACACTCATTTTTGTTGGTGTTTACTAAAGTTCATGTCAAGTAAGCAATCTTTCCCACGAGCCAAAAACTCGGAACATTTCATACCTCACTGATCGATCATCTGTGGTACATACAGTGCTGTGGAAAAGTCATCGGACACTTGTCTGAGGGATGAAAAACAGGCTGATTTGGTGGCCTTTTTGAAACAAAATTTAAAATTTTTCCTACTGTGAAGAGGGGGGGCCCCCTCTCCACACCTCACCCCCTGGGTGGCTTCGCTTCCAATCCCCCACCACGGCCACCAAAGGCGGCCATTTACCCCCTGTGCAAAACTCACCGGACACTGCATGTTGCTGATGTTTGCGGCCCTGTATACGATGCAATGGGAACTGAATCAAAACACTGTGATCAGGAAACGGCACTGCTGGCACTGCAAGACACTGCTGGGCACATGCAACTGTCATTTGAAGGAGAACTGCCAAG
>JAAUXU010164888.1_pt1 | contig 17117 bp, 13 predicted proteins | sample 7278151 | NCBI WGS metagenome assembly JAAUXU01 (sample SAMN14350113, study PRJNA611818) | marine sediment metagenome | isolation source: surface marine sediment (1.8m) | place: French Polynesia: Moorea | collected 2018-08 | reverse complement strand
GACGACGACGACGACGACGGCGACGGCGACGACGACGACGACGACGACGGCGACGGCGACGACGACGACGACGACGACGAGGCAGGCAGGCAGACAGGGAGGGAGGGGAAAAGTGTGTGCGCCACTTGACGAGATCGTTCTTTTTTTCCCTTTCTCCTCACCAGAAGCAGTGACCTCAACCTTGAAGTCTTTTCAATCTTGCTGTCGTTCTTCTTCGTACACTCAAGGCATCGTCAGCATTCTGCAATTATCTGGCATCATCATCTTCATCAGCGTCGTCGTCACTCCGCTTTTCCAGCGGGCCCTTCTCAAGGACGTCACAATTCTTCCTCTCCTTCTTCATCCACCTGTGGCTTCTCCACGTCGACGACGTCCACGTGATCCCTTTCGCCAGGGGCTCCCCTCCCGCGCTGGCCCCCCGCGCGGGCAGGACCAGAAGACGAGGTAGAAGCAGAGGCAGCAGGAGAAAAATAACCACGGGTCGGAGGTGCTGCCAGTCACCTCCTTGTTGCTGCCGCTTTGTTCCCGTCATGCAAACTGCTTCCTTCCTTCTCTCTCTTTCTCTGTCTCTTCGTTCTTTCTACGGTGAAAAGAGGAGAAAAGCGCTCGCCTTCCCCCACTTCAAGGTTGAGAGAGAGCCGTAACTCCTGTCGTCGTCGTCCCCGTCGTCCTCGCCGTCGACCTCGCCGTCGTCCTCTCTTCCTCCTTCCACCCTTTGGCCGCGAGCAACCAAGTGGAGAGAGAGAGGAAGGTGTGATAAAGGTAGGCGGCGCGCAAAACGGAGTACACAGGAAGAAAGAAGACTCTCTTTCCCTTCTTTTTTTCTTCGACAAAAGCAGAGTTGCAACTTCATTAGGTCCAACATGAAGTGAAAAGCCTTGTCTAAAGTCCTTATGGATGCTGAAGCAGCCATATTTGCGTAGGGACGACGATGGTGCCAAGATGAACAACGGCTATTATCAGCATTAGGTGCTTTCATCAGGATAACCATTAGGAAAGAAGGGTTATGAAAGAACGCGCGGGCGTGTACAGTACAGGGTCGTTGGGCTGAAGCCCTTCGACTTCGACAAGATCAAAATCAGGCGTAGGTGGAGATGGAATTTTGGCTTGAGAGACCAGGACTCGATGCTGCAGGTGCTGAAGCGCACGTGGGAGATGGCACAGGTGAAATGGTCAGTGGTAGCCGATGTGACCTAGGCAGATGAGGCCGCAGTCAAAGCCCCGAGTCCACCATGTGCGACGAGTGCCATCTGGCCAGAGCACCCAGAGAACTAGCAGCGGATTCTTGGGCTAAAGTTCCGGATTTATCTGGTCAACCCTGTACTCGTAGTAGGTAAAGATATCCACGCATGACTGCCTGCATGCGTAGAAAGACAAACACTCTTGCTATCATTGATGATCGTACACATGCACGCATGAGCAGTGCAAACGTCCTTTCTTTCACCTCTTGACTGTTGAGAGAATGTTCATGTACAGCTCACATCGTTCTGTGTGTCTGTCTCAGTTACTGTAGCGGCTGGTGAGAATGACATTGGCCTCGGAGGCAATTCTCCGTCTGCTCTCTTATGCACTGGTAGACGCTTGTTGCTTCCCTCTCTTCTCCTTGGTGTGCGTACCGGGTGACCCACGGAAACGGTCCTTCTTCTTGGCGTATGGGAAACCAAAAATGTTTCCTTTCTTCCAAGTGTTCTACACCTCAAGCCCTGGAGCAAGCTTGCTCTGCTCAGCAGAGAAAAACTGAGTGCCACTCTGTCACACATTGCTGCCACGAACAGGGTGATGCACCAGAAGTGTTTTCTACGCTAGGGAGGTCAAAAATGTCCACTTGACACCGTGTCATGTGTGGGTTGGGAGCTAACAGAAGGAATATTCATGTTCTGAAACATTTAGGGTGGTTCCCTTGATCGCATTCGTCCAGAAATGCCATTTTCCACAACTGTCCTTTTCAACAAAGTGAACGAAGATGAACGATTTTTCGGGACATTTCAATGTCACACATGCTCCACACAACTCTGCAGGAGCTCAAGGTGGTCGTGGCAGCAGCTAATGTTCCAGAGGTCATCAACATGTGGCAAGCCTAAGAAGAATGCACTCATCTCCAACAAAAAAAGGCAAGAGCCCTAGACTTGTTTCCTGGGAAGCAAAATGAGTTTTTCTGATGTCGATGACGAATTTTCACCTCTTGCCTCTCCATCAATGTCCAGTTGATTTTGTCCTCTTGTCTCGTGCAGAAAAAAGTCGACAAAATTGAATATGGTCCTTCACATATTAGACTAACTTTTATGCTCTGAGACAATTTGTTTGGCCGACACCAAAGTACAGACTGGAGTAGCATCACTCGGGAGGAAGACGTTCAGTTGAAAAGTTCATAACTTTCGTTTGGTTTGTCTTTATAAGTGAAATTTTCCAAGCTTTCTCCTTGAATAGATTACAGACATCAGTCCATGAAAAAAATCATTCACAATCACAGGGTGTCTGGATAAGTTTTAGAATATTGCAACGAGGTTTGACTTGATGCAATAGTTTAGTTCGCATTGAGTGAGATGAGTTTTTTTCACGCATCTTCACTTTTTTTAAGAGCCAGAACCTCATTAGGAGAAACTCGTGGAAGCTCACCAGAAAGCAAAACCACACTTTGTAGTGACTAATCTCTAGTGGAAAAAGTGACTTAACATAAGAAAAGCCCATGTTCCAAAAGAATTGAGCACTTTTTCCACTCAATTCAGGCCCCATTCTTTGCAGAACACTCTGCGCTTGGACTTGATGAAAAAGAATAACGCTTATTTTTTCTTCAAACAAATAATCGTTGTTCAACGAGTGGACCCTTAGCTCCCATCCCGGGCCTGAACAAGTCCTCTGTGATGGCGGCCTTCAGGGAGTCGAGGTTGTCGTGATGGGTCGTATTTGACCTTCTCTTTATGACGCTCCACCATTATTACTCGAGTGGGTTGAGGGCTGGCGATGACGGATGCCAAAAGTCAGAGGGCCAAAAGCTGTCGAAGTTGTTCCCCATGAACTTCTGCACAAGTTCGACTGGGTCAGGCTTGGCTCCATCTTGTTGGAGCACATTATTGTCCTGAGTGGTGCAGAGTGTCACGATGAAGATGCCTTGTTCTTCGACGGCGATCTGGGCCTGTAAGTCAGCCATGAAGTCGTCATTGATCTATGCCTTGTACATCAATGACCGCTGCCCTGACATTCATGGTTTACAGAGGCCCAGGAGACTCTCACCATGGTGGCTTTGTGCCTTGTTTGTTGCAGCACCCTCATCTTGAGGTCGATCGAAGCATGCCACACGTTGATTGAAACTGTCGTCGTGCACTCTGAGATGCGACTGTACAGCTTCCACCCAAAAAACCCACCAAATATGAGCTTGGAAACTTTCTCAAATGCATCCGGTCACCCTGTACATGCACATCTTCAATAAAAAGGCCCCTGTCAAGTTCAGGCCTGGCAGGCTTTCAAAAATTAAGTGTTTCTCACTATAAGTGTTCACAGAAAAATGTTTCCCCAATCGAACATAGAACACTTGGCATAACTACCACAACCGTCTTGAACTCCTTCTCCGGCCACTTCCTCGGGTTTGCCACATGTTGTCGACCGATATCGTCCGGGACATGGGCTGTGACAACCGCCTTCAGCCCCTGCCGCCTTATGCAGAACATGTGAGGAATCTCCCAAAATATCATATTGTGTTCATTAAAAAAAATTGATGACTTCAAAAAAAATGACAGTTGCATAAAAAAGCGGTATTTCTGGCCTGATGCGATGAATGGGGCAGCCCAAAATGTGAATATGAGAATCCTACCTCTGAGCTTGAGGCACCTGGCGCCTAGTTGGCATTTTCTCCCTCCGCGGACGAAACATTTCCTCTGAATCACCCTGTAGGTGTAATATGTACTTCTGCACACAGACACTCACGGACGCAGAGCTCTCATTCCTGCTCAAGAGATCCCGAGGTCGATGGAGGATGGATGCAAGCACGTGAGTGGAGAAATTGGAGGTACCTTGCTCTACTTGCTCCTTCTCATCCAAAATCTCTTGAGAAGTAAGTGGCAGGAGGAGAGTGCGAGCACCTGAAGCCCAAGGAAAAGTCCTACGACGGTAAGATCCGTCACAATGTCAAAAAAGAAAATGTGCCAACAATTTTGGCACCTCAGAGAGAAAAAGTGGGACTTATTTGTTGCAGTGACACCGCCCACAGATCAAGAACGAGTCACTTTAACCGTGTCAGACGTAACATTTGCAGGTTTAGGTTTAGAGGACACCCTGTAAAAATGTTGAGGGCTTTTGCCGGGATAAAACATCAAACTGTTGGCCGACGTCTGGAGGATACGACTTTCTTTTTGGCTCACACTGTCTGACCAAAGTATCTTTGCTGCAGCTGCCAGGGAGGCTTCCGCTGAGCCACCATGTTTTCATAAGTGGATCAACGCCCCCAAGGCCAGTGGACTCTGAAACATCATCAGAAAGCACATTTTATCTACTACACATACGATGTGTGTGAAGTATAATGAGTCAATTTAGAGGCTGCATCATCATATTCATCATCGTGCTCCAGAGAGGTAGATTTTACTCTGGGAGAGAAGCTGAGAGAAAATGAGACGAATGCCTTCAGGACGTAGGAAGTGTTCTGGCCAGATTGCCACTTGTGTATGCGATCCCTGTACAGGGTGGCGAAAACTGAAAAGCTTCCACCTCCAGAGCCATTTCAGCTCATAATGTCAGCATGGATAGATTGGCAACCAATGGGCGACTTCGCGTACGTGCGCAACCATTTTGTTCGCAATAGTACCATTGGCCTTCACTGCAGCTTTTGCTCATCGCAGGACACGACTCATTCATGTCTAGTTCAACCCCCTGAGGAAGTGGTCGACTTTGACTCAGACCTTCCTCCCCAGGATGGACTGCATGGTGAAGTCCATGACATTCAAATACATCTACTATGAAGAAACGACGGTGTTCAGGATTTGCGCTGCCAGACCTTGGCAAGACTTCCTACGGCGGCGCACTGCGTGTCCCTGGAATTGACTGAGGCTAGGACTCATCGGTGGAGAGGGGTAGACGTAGAGGGGTCCCGGTAGCAGCTGAAGCCTGGAAGTAGACACTGCTTAAGCATTGCCACAATTAGGTCCCGAAAAACATCACAGGATACCTGCTTGTCCCTGGAAAAGTCATATTTTGAGTCTTGTAATCGTGATCGGAACCCTGAAATGGCTGTTTCAGACGAAAGGAGGCCTCTAGTAAAAAAAGTTATAAAAGTCAACCCCCCTAAAGCCATAGGCAGATGAGGTCTGTTCACACCTTTGGGATCGTTTAAGGCCAAATTCGAGGTCACAAAAGCACATACACTTTCCCTCATGCTTGCATCACCACACTGGTCAAGGGTGTGGAGGTTCAGTCAATCACACAGTTTCGTTTCACACATATTTGGCAAAGAAAGGAAGGAAGGGAGTCAAGAATGAAGGAAGTCAAGGAAAATTAAAAGTCTGAGACTCCAACACTTCCGAACACGTACATGGCTGCTACTACAAAGTATAATAAGTAGTGTGGGGCACATAGTCAAAATCCTCCAGTAATTGGCTTTTAACTTTAAGACCTGTTCACATTACTACCCGAGCGAAGCACAGGAACTCATAGTACCATAGTACAGACCAAGGTCGGGGTTGCCAGTGGGCAGCTTTCACGACCAAAATTTGGCATCTCCGACAAGGTTTGCTTGAAAGATTTTTTTTATTTGGCCGATTTCTTTTGGACACACCCCCTCATAAAGTGTTCGGCTGCTTCTAATTCAGCAATTTGGCCGTTTTGGCCGCCCACTGCATGACAACCCTGACCAGTATACTTGAGCAGTATATGGGGAACATGAGCCCAGTTAATTGGTGTCCTTTAACATAAGGGTCACCCTGCACTTCTACAGCTGGAGCTCTCCCTTATCCGCACACATCCACACATGCTGCTAATTTCAGCCAACCCATTTGCATTTACTCCCAACAACAAATGCACCATAGTCGCATAAATGTACATCTCCATTACCGACAGTATGCTAATCTCACGTTCACAATCAGTCTCACTTCGACAATTATTTGGCTGTTGATGAACTTTTTGTGCTCTAAAGTCTTAAAAATATGAAAATTTAAGTGGTGTCTTATGTTTACAATACGGTTTTGGGTGAGCTTGAGCGTGATCTGATGGCGAGCGTCGGTGGTCATCAGGCGGGCAGGGTTACCAACTTCCTACTGAACACTGAAGAAAGCACAGACAAATGAGCAGCAGGGAGGACAGGTAACACAGTAACCCGACCCCATGCCTGCCTGTACTCGCCATCATGCAACCCGGGGATGCCAAACAGACACCCTACCGTTTTCCGGCCTGCATGGCTTTCTTGGCTGCCTGGGGAACTCGGTTTGGATAGCACTGCTCCCCTCTGCACTGCCATGCAGCTCATGCGAGCCCTCATTGCATAAAAACATTTGTTGCAACAGCGTGCCACCTTATAAACCTCATCCCACATCCCCGATTTCTTTAAGACTCAAGTTAAGACTCCACGAAACATTCGAGGAGATTCTTTTGCATGAGACAGCCAACAAGCTTTCTATGTGATTTAAACAGTTCTTCTTTGACTTAAAGGTCTGCAGAGCCTTGATTCGTATTCACAATAAGTGTCACACTCACAATTCAGATGCTGCTGACCAAGCCGCATTGTGCATCAGGGACTTCACTTTTAATTTCACCACTTTATATTGATACTGCTTGTTAGCCTTGTAGTTCTTGTGGCTGACCTTGTGATGCTGACAACTCTAGCACGTAGTGTTCAAGTTCAAAGCTGACATCTTGTGCCACAACTTTACTTTTCAAACTCGGATTCCTTTTTTCTTCTTGCAAAATTAGGAATATACTTTTGCCCTTTATAGCCTAGCAGGAACCCCCCAAAACCCCTCGGTATAAAGTTATTTTATAGCCCTGTTTTCGCTATACAGCCTGCTTTTTCTTCGTCTGCCCCAAATCCAGAACTAACCCACAAATTTCCAGTAACTAATGCAGCCCTCGTAGGTATCGGCTACCGCCCTAGTCACCGTACTCTACGTCCTTTACTAAGCGTATGACGTTAAGGCTTAAATATGAGTCTAAGGATGGTGTACAATAGGTTAAACTGACGCTTGAAGAAGAGCATTTAAAGTGGGATTCAGTCGACACCTTTGCTTAGCCAGGTCAGGCATCCATATGACTGTAACGTCTCAAAATCTTTGTAGAAAAAATGCAGTGGTCTAGCACAGCTGTGACCACTTGTCTCGTATTTTTGTTGCCAAACATTTTCTCAAACTGCCCATTGACTGAACTGCTAACATCCGGACGGGTTCTTTGTAGCGAAAAAAAAATCTGTACATAGATCTCATACATTTGGATCTCTTCCTGCTGCTCATGCTCTGACTGTCCAGCTTTTTCACATATCCTTGAAGTCAAAAGTTTGCGTCCAGTCAGGAGAAAAAACAAAGTCTAACGATCACACTTCTATGACACTATAGTGAAAGGCAAACCTTGAAGGCTGATGTTACAGCACGATGTTCTGGCTGGCTTCTAACATCAAAAGTGCTGACAGACATTTTACCTAACGGAAGGGATGATAAGTTTTTTCAAATATGAGATGGTCAACAGTTTGCGTACAGAGCTTCAGAGATCATTTGTTCGTCCTTTTGAGCAGTAAGGTACATTACTAGGGCAATCGCACAGCCGATGTATTCTCACGAGCTCATTTCTGTTTACTGGATTAAAATAGGGACAGTGAGGTTAGGTTATCAACAAAATATGTCGATTCTGACCATTAAAGCTACACAGGCGCATGCAAACTCTTGGCTCCAACGTTATCCAGAGCTGTCGTGTTCTTCTTCTTCTTCTCCACCATGAAGGACATGAGACAGAAGAAGATCAGGTGCTCGATGGAGTCGACCGATTTCTTGCAGAACAGATTTGTCTATTGGAGGACAAAAAAAAGTGGAAATAAGGGGGTATGAAACCGTTCTCCCCCCTTACATCAAACACGTCTTCTGAATTCACTTCACGTGTCCTCCGTATAACCATTGGCAGGGTTTTGCTCGACTGGATGGCCCCTACGAGCAAGCAAAGAGCGCTCTTCAATCCTTTTAATGCTTGCTTGCTCGGTGGTCTGAGCTGTCATATAAAGAAAATGGTTTGGAGGAGGAACAGGCAGGAAAGTAGAGGCATTGATGTTTCTGGTGTGTGTGCTAGAGGCTTCGAGCTGCAAACGTGTGCAGCCTGTAAACAGCGTTTCATATTCTATGTACTGGGGCTGGACCGAAGGGTCCTCTTTTTCTTTCTTTCTTTCTGCTGTGTCAGGATTGTCGAGACAGGTGGAGACTTGACTTGAGGGTTTCATTCCAACGCCGAAATTGCTCTGCGTAACGAAGTAAAGTGTCCTGTTACCATAAAAGCCTTGATAAATGACATAAGCACCCACAAACACAGAGCGAAGACCGAAGAAAGCTTTGTGTGTCGTAGTAAGAACAGCCTTACTCACTCACTCAAACGCTGCCAACAAGGAAAAGGCATTGGCGAATACTCAAGAGGTAAAGGAAAAAGAGCAATGAAAGGCCACAGTGGAATGAAATGTAAGGTCCTCCCCGAGTTGCCTGGAGGAAATTTGCACAAGGCCGCAGCCGCGGTCCCAGATAGAGGATTTCTTTTCGTCTGTGAATATGCATGCCCAACTCTTTCTTTTGATGACGACGAAAAAGCATAGTAAAATTTTCAATGAACCACTTTAATCATGCTCTTTGTGCCCTGACGCGGTCGCTGCCGCAACTATTATTCTCTCTGAGGACGTATTTGCGGCACCTCTTAGCAGAAGAAGCCTCCAATAATAAATGTATGATCACATGTGTTTGTCGGCGACAGTTTCACCCGTCGCTCGTCGGTGGTGGTGCCCAGGTACTTCGTGGCAGAGGAGTGCGTCGGCACCCACTCGACCAAGGATTGCTGCGACTGGTCAGTAGCGACTATGGACGAATCATTTCCGCTATCTTTCTTTGAAGAGATGATTTTCTCTGGCCATTTGGTGAACTTCATCACGTTGATGTAGACGCCAAGTTTGTTGACTTGCCCGCAGCTGTCACCCCAGCTCACAATGACGGCCAAGTGGCAACGGCCAGCAGAAGATCTCACCGCCCGAGGACCGCCACAGTCGCCCTAGAAGAGTTGAACACACTTAGCTCAACCAAGTGTTGTGTCACAGTCAAGGAAAGTGAATAGCAACGTGCTCTATGTGCGGGCCTGCCGACAAAACAGGGGCAGAACACGCATGACTGGTCCAGGTACCCGGTGTTGCTCGGGTTATGTAGTGAAGGAGCAAAGTATAAAGTACTACAGAATATAAGCCCACGTGCTTCATGCAGTCGGTGCACGCCATTCCTCAAAATTCACAACCTCGAAAGTGACCTCCTGCGGCCTTCTTGGCCACCTCTGACCTCAGCTGACCCCTCATTTGGGAGGAAGCTTTCACGGGACTGACAGTATATATGAATTTATCCATGGTAAACCAAAAGTTGAGCTTGTTGCTCAGTCTCATTGGGACATACAAAGGCCTGAACGTGACTTCCTCACAAGAGGAGATTCAAAGATTTTATTTGCAAGTTGAATTTTGGAAAGGATGGTTTTTTCCCCTATCCCTTATTTTTAGCCACAGTTGGGTTCGCATGATCCGACTTTTTGCTTAATTGGACCAAGTTCTCTCAGTCCCAATCTTTATGTAGTTGATTATGTCGGTTTATCGGACCGGCCAGATTGGTCTATCGGGCCAAATGGTACAAAATGTTGCAAATGTGCAAGCGCAAAAAGATGCAAGAAATGTATTTTTTCTTCTTTGCACAATGTCTGAGCACAGTGAATCGCCTTTGATGCCGTAGACTTTTTCCAAACAACCCGCGAGTTCACTTCATTGAAGTTCTAGTGTACCCATGAGATGACGTCAGATAATCGGACCAATTGGTTAATTGGGCCCAATTTTCTTAGTCGTAAATTGATCCAATTAAGGTTTCTACACCGTACCTGAATCAGATCTTCCAAATGAGCATAGTCATTCTGTTTGGTTGCTTTTGGTCCGTCCTGTCTATCGTCGCATGCATGCATACGTATACGTATGCATACACCCGTACTCACATGTCGGTACTTACGTACAGGACACCTCATGTACCAGGTGTTCCAAAACAGTTGAGCTTTTATAAAATAAGAGATAAAGTATACGCAGAGGAAACATGCAAACAATGCTTTAAGCATTACCTTAGAGCTAAATTTCCAAAGTTTTCTTCGTGACCTAACTTGGATATGCCTCTCCTCTTGCAAGGGGAGCAGCTCGTTCTTATACTCTTTCAAGGTACAATTACAGTTAAAAAAAATCTATTGGAACGTCGTGTTTTTACGAACGCCGTAGGCAATGCACGTTCGTTCAGGCGATCCTCGATTTTACAATATCCTTAGTCCACAGCAAACACGCTGTTAGGTCAAGTAATATGGTAAAGCCGTGAATGCATTAGAACGACTTTAACAGCAGGCGCTGAAGTGCTTACATCACGACTGCTATTGAACGGACAGTAAGAGTAAACTTGATTAACGTCTCCAGCTGGACAATATCCTTCCTGCGTGACCAGATTTTGCCAATCGAGAAGTAGCCGAACAATCAAACGAAAGAGCGCAAAAATTGCTTTCAAGCGTCAAGTTTGGTCACAGTCTTGATCACATCTTTTCTGAAGTACCGATGAAACAATGTTGTCGTTCCAAGTCGTGGGCAATTCGTAACATTATGAAAATTAGTCTTCATAAAACATAAACATATTGCTAAATCGAGATTCGACCGTACATGCTGACTTTCGTCGTCACTTTTGTCGTTGTCACACTAAACATGTCAGTAACCGCCTTCCTAAATGGAGCAGCAAAATAGTAAAAAAAAACACACCCCCACCTTCAGCTTAGTGTTCAACAAGGTACTGGGGACAAAAAGTTGCTGGCACAAATCCACATCCATGGTTGTGCGGCAAAGCATGCCAAGAATCGTACTCGTCCAACAGCCAGTAGACAAAACGTTATTGAATTTCTGGCTGCGAGAGCTGCAAAACGTCTGCGCACAAATAAAGGAGACTTGCAAGTCAAGAAAACGGACATGCTCCAAATAATCCCGTGTCACAGGTGTGTCCGATATAGGTAGAGTTACCTTCATAACCTTCATCTTCTTCCTCTTCTGCGATTATTGGTTGGAATATTGGTCTTTGGTGGCCTTTGTACAACTTGCAGCAGTTGAGGAAGAGGAATTTGCTCTTGCACACGCCCAGGTGCTTGCTGCCGCCAAAGGAGCACACATGATGGAAGACACAGCTTCTTCTGTGGACGCTGCCAATCTGGCATGAAGGGTGTTTCCAGTTAGCTGACAGGAACTTGTACATATACTGACTGTATGCATGCAAACATGTAGGTACAAGATGAAGAGGGCACACAAGTAGAGCAAAACAGCTTTGGGGTACTGAATAAATAATCTCAGCGTGATAAGACTCAAGCCAAGCCTTTGCCTAGAAACACTGAAGCTCAAGCCAAGCCTAGAAACATCGACTCAAGCCTTGCCGAAAACGCGCAAGCTCCAGCTAGGCCAAGAACATACAAGCTCCAACTAGACCTGGAAACATATCAAACCAAAGCTAGGGGTGAAGGCCTAGAAGTATTCGGGCTCAAACCAAGCCTGAGGCATTACAGTTCATGCCAAGCCTAGGAACACTGAAGCTCACACCAAGAGTAAAGTGTTCCAGCTCAAAAACGTTTTAAGTTAGGCCACGAACCATGCAAGCTGAGGCCAAGCCTACAAACACTGAACCTCAAGCTGAGCAAGCAAAATGTCCAGCCTCAACCTTACGTACGACGACAATAAGGCTATGCCAAGAACGTGCAGAAATATGCACAAGCAAGTTGCTCTGCTCCTGCAAGCTTGAAAAAAGCTTGAAAACCTCAAGCCTTCACGCCAATCTTGAGCTTGCGACTTGCCAGTGCTCATGCTCGCCCACGAGCGGCACACTGTATGGATCTACTGAGGCACCATAGTACATTTCATAAACTCTCAAGTATTGCTATGTGCGCCTGAATAACTTTTGTAGCGCGTTGCAACATCTCGCAAATAGGCCAATATGGTGACTTTGATCATGCTGGAAGCTTGCATCGAAGGCGAGGAAAAAAGTATCGCACTTTCTAAACTTATACATACAAGACACACACGCGTTACTTCGCGCTTACCATCTGCGATGGCGTTCGGGTCCAAGCTGTCGATGCCGGCGGTGCCAAAGTCAAGGGACAAAAGATTTACTAAAGCCAAGACGAAAATGCATCTCCTGGGTTGCTCCACTTTGCTCTGGTCCCTCGTCTACCAGAGCCACCGGAGATATGATCTTATCTTAGCTTATCAATAAAGACCTCTCCTCGTCCTTCCTCACACCCATCGAAAAAGTGGCTGACGACGACGACGACGGCGACAGCGATGGCGACAAAGGCGACGACGAGGTGCAGACAGAGGGGAAATCTCGGTTAGACAATAATGTATCTGGCGCGCACGCGCGCATGTGAAAAGTGATAAAAGTGACGAGCCATTCTGCTTAAGGTCACCCAACAAGAGAGCGCAGTTCTTCAGGGCGTAGTCCACCAGAACGCACCCAGAGGAGCGCAACACCCACAAGAGCGCATCCACAGGAGCGCAGGAGCATACGTTGTACCTAACCTAATCGAGTAATGTGTGCATTCTGTCTGGAAGGACAAAAGTCAAGAAAATGTCATTGCAATGAGAATTGTCGGTAATTTGGCCAAGCTCTGGTCCTTAATGTCACACATCTTCTCACGATGTGCGCCTCCTCCAGCCGCGCATTGGCGATCCGCCCCCGAGGGATGCGCCCTTGGAAGATGGTTACGATCTGGGGCGCGCCGCTCTGAGAGGGTTCGGCCTTATGACCTGACCCGGTCTCGGCTCCAGTGCCTTCCAAAGCCTCCAGGCTCGTCTCGAGCTCGAGCCAAGTGAGTCTACACGAGTCAAAATGTGGTGGGCAGAGGCCCTTTCGGACCTATTTATTGGTTCAGGCTCTGCTCAACTTTCTGGCCTATTTATTGGTTCGGGCTCAGCTCAACTTTCCGGCCTATTTATTGGTTCCGGATCAGCTCAAACTTGAGCCCGACAAGCCTATTGAAATGCTGTGGGCAGAGGATCTTGCAGGCCCGCTTATTGATTCCGGGTAACTCAGGAGCTCAGGCTGGTGCGTGTTGGCTACGTCTCTGAGGACGACACTGACGAGTGTGAAATCTCCCCCCCCCCTCCTCAGTCAACAACGGCGACGTCAACGAGAACATGAAAGCCGTCGAAGACTTTTTCATCAGGTCTCCCACAAGTTGAGATTCGTATCGCTGATGAACACCTGAAGAGCCACATCCACATTAGCATGATGGAGCTGTCAGTTGGTGGCTTCTTCTCTATCTTCCTCGTGGCAACTTTGATTCCATTAAGGGACTCTGAGGGCGTAGGTTTTTTTTATCGTGGAGAAGAACTTCCTCTCCCTCTCCTCCAAAGACACCTAGGAAAACTTGAGCCTCGACGACGATCTCATCTTCCCCGCCACAAGTTAAGAGAAAATTAATCTGGAAAGTTGGTCCAGCCACGAAAGGTGTCGATTGTGTCAGAGGAAATTTTCGTTAAATTGGACTACTCTATCATTTTCTCCATCGAACTTCTCTGTTTTAATTCGCCGAGATGGATGGACACGCCAGCTTCGCTCAAGAGTTCCCGGTCACGACTTTGACCTGCGCATACCTGATGCCGCAGGCGTCCGTGACCTTTACTCAACCCTTTCTTCTTTCCATATGGTTCGTATTACTACAACTATGGCCATTTTTGTGTGAGCGCCGCGGGTTTGTGCAATAGTCGGATTAAACCTTGCCTTCCAAATATAGGCACACAATGGAGAACAGAGGTGATAACCTAATGTGAAAAAAAATGAAAGTTCTCCGCCTAGGTAAACAGAAGAGTACACGTGTTGCACTCATAGGATATGCACACACACACACACACACACACTACATGCGCACTTCTAAACGTACTTACCTGGTAATTGCAATCGATCACGTGGGCGGCAGGTGTAACGTAATAAAAGTAGTTAGCCCACCTGGCAACTTTGTCGAGGTGACAAAGAGGAAGAACAAGAAGAAGAAACTCCAGTATATATGTAAATACCAATGTATTCGTGGGCTGACTACACGCACATATAACGTTATGCTAGGCTGGGTGAAACAAATAAAAAAATGAAATCCGAGCGCATCTTAGTTTTGTCGCCTTTCGCAAGAGGCTGCAAACCAATATTTCTTTTTAATTTCCACAAATATGCATATATAATGCATACCTAAAGTCTTGTGACGATCTGAGTTCCCTTGCTGCTACCGCGTCGAGCTAATTCCGACGCCAATGAGTCCCTCTTCAGGAGATTCGGCAAAGCTTGAAAATTCATCAACATTTTTACAAGTCGGTATCTTCCGCCAGTTCAAAATTAGCTGCCTCTGCTAGTGAAGCACTAAAGGAGTACTGGCAACAACTGTGCTTTTATTCCTGAGAGCCATAAGTGACAATTACTTTTTGGTTATCATCAATGAACTTGTCCATTGTTTTGTGGGAGTCCAATGAAAAAACTGACCGAACGAGGCGCTTAATGATGATTATTCTCTGTCTCATAAAGGGTTTTCCTCGCAATGACTCGGACGTTTTTTTTGCACGCACCAAATAAAACTTCAGCGGTGTTGATCTGACCCCTCGCCAGGGAGCCCTTTGCAATTCGCTCAGGAGGTACAGAGGGGGCCAGAAGTGAGCGTACAGCGGCAGTAAAAGACGGAACAGTTGATTTTTAGGGCCTTTTTTAGTACTAAAATGTGACCTTTTTTTGTTAAACGGGGCCTTTGCCCCCCTTAAATCCCCCCAATGGGGGCGCCGCCCCCTGGTCCCCCCCGGGCGCAAGCCCCCAGACCCCCAATTTTCACTCTGCAGTTTTGCCAGTTCAAAAGTCAGCACACCTCTTTCAAGCATCATAACTTCCTTAATACTGCAGCTACACAAACTCTGCTTGCATCATTGGAAAGCTTGAGGCCTAAGCATCAACTTTACTTTGGGCTCACTTTTGCACTGCACTGTATATATTGTACATACGACCATGATAGTTGTTATGTCCTCTAGTCCTGTCGTGCCAAAGAACAGCCCTCTTAGTCCATGTAACAGAAAGGGAGAGAACACAGATCATTTCTTCCATTCGACTGAGAAAGAGTGAGATGGAGTCTTGCACCAAGTATGAAGCACCACAACACATTTAACGAATTGAATCCGTGCGATATTCATGCATTGACAAAGAGTAATAATGAATTTCCTATTGCAGCCCTGTATCATTAGCAAATGAATAACTGAACGCACATGAAAGAAGAGCTTCAAGTGTCTCGTCAGCATACAGAATTATCCAATTGGGTACACAGGTGACAAAATTTGTTACCTGGTGTTAACAATTTTCACATAAACTGGTTAAAATAGCGGCCGCGCACCTAGAGGCACAAATGGACCCTGTTGGATAAGCTAACTATATATATATTTGGCAAGGTGGAAAAGGGGTCAACTTCGGAAATTCACTGACGGCGTCTGGGGTTTGTTACATGGGGTCAAAAGCTGAAGGTGTAGTCAAATACTTTTGAAAAAAAAAACCGTTTACCTATGCCCAACCTTATTTGAAATTCATGTAGTAAGCTACTGTAGTAAATTTGCTGTGAAAGTAGATTTCAGCTCTGGTGGCTGTCAGAAGCTGCCAAACTGGGGGAAAATAACTAACCAAAATGCTGACTTGCCCCAGTTGGTCAGAAAAATATTTTACAGCAAGTCCTGAAGAAAAAAAAATCACAACTTATTTTACAGTATTACACAACTTTAGATGCATTTGGGCATAGCTAAAACTCCTTTTTTTCATTTTCATTTGACTACAAAGTCTTCAAATAGAAAGCAGTTACAAATTTTGGGCACCCATGGGGAATTCCAATTCTCGACCACGACAAATATACATGCTGCATGCGAGAGAGGCTGAACCTACGCAACAAGTTCTTGATATGCCCAGCACTTGAAAATCCCCCCCCCTAACGTCCCTCTTTATTTCTTCCTCACCAATCTAAACAGTTGAAAAAGAAATAACATAATGCACGCAATGTTGGAAAAAATGTCTGTCAACTTTGGGGAGCTACAATTTCCTTGATTTGGGCGCGAATTATAAAATGCTTTTATCTCCGCTCTCAAATGAGTCCCGTCATGCATTTGCAGGCTTCTCACTGACTGAGCAATGGGTATGTAGAATACATGGGGAGTTACTTTTGGCCCACTCTGTATTTCATGCTAGATCCAAACATTTGGATTGCGTGCACACTACGTTATATCAAGACTTTCTATGTACACGAAATTGAAAAAAGAAGTACGCTAATGCCTGCCCAACAGCTTTTAAAGTTTCATGCATTGATCTCATTCACCAGTCGGGGAGGAAGAGGATTTTGTGGTCAATGCGGATTGCATCAGACGGTAGCGAAACGAGCAGACTCCTGGTTGTAAACGCCCTCGCAAAGCAGAAGGCAAATCTTTCAGTGCGAGTGCAGACATTTTGGCGTTTTTTTTCAAGCCTGCATAAGCAGTTTGTATTGTATACGCGTTAACTTATGTTGCTGCAGGCAGGGGGGCCAGAAAATTAGTTCGTACCCTTTTTGTCCTGAATACTGGACCCGTCTTTAGAAATTATGGTCTCAGCAGAGTGATGACCACACAGGTCTACACATGAACCCCTGCATTTTGGTCCAGTCTTATGGTGATGGTGACGGACCTACAGATCGCTGGCACCGGCTGACAAAGTGCCGGAATAACTTGACTAAAAAGTGGCCACCCCTGGTAACAATAAATGCAGTGATCCCCTCGTGTGCTGTCACTCTCAACACAGAGCAAAAGTTATTACCAGGGTGACAGTAAAAGCAAGGGCAAATGTCATGGGGCTGTGTAGGCAATTAACTTGATTAATTTGTTGGGTTACATT
>JAAUXU010026636.1_pt1 | contig 17125 bp, 19 predicted proteins | sample 7278151 | NCBI WGS metagenome assembly JAAUXU01 (sample SAMN14350113, study PRJNA611818) | marine sediment metagenome | isolation source: surface marine sediment (1.8m) | place: French Polynesia: Moorea | collected 2018-08 | reverse complement strand
GTGTTTGTCTTTCCCTTCGATAGCAAACTTAGCTATCCCATCCTTTTTTGCAAATTCGATTTGCTGAATGCCCCCCCCGAGCAAGTTTTTCTTTTTCTTTTCCTCCCGCTCTCCCAAGGGAGGTGCGAACGCGACTCAGGAATTTTTATCCGGTCTATTTCACCTCCTCTCCCCTCCGCCCATCTTTCGTTCCATCTTGTGTCGCTGCAATCTGTCGAGACTGGGTAGGGAATTTTATCTTTCCCCCCGCCTCACCTCTTTTCCGGGATCATGAATGGCTCGCGGGCGAGAGACGGAACATTCCATTCCCGCCCTTTTGCAGACTCCTCTTTCCTCCTCCCAAGATCGGGGAAGGAACGTGGAGTGTTCTTTTTTCCCTGTCTTTCATTTCCTCACTCATTTTCAGGTCTGCAGTGTACCTTTGGGGTCCAACCGTCTCTCTCTTCTTTTTTTCGAGGGAGGGATGTATTCCTAGGGTTTTCGTTGGCAAAAGCGAGGGATTGAGGAGGAGAAGGGTGCTCGTTTATTGCGCCTACCGGTATATAGGCAGGCATGAAAGCTTCTTTGCGGCGGACTAATTGGATGTGTAGGGGGAAGGGAAGGAAGAGCGGCCGCTTTGCCACTACAATTTGCGGAGGATAGATCGGTCCTTCAGTTTCAGAAAGCCAAGAACCCTCCCTAAAAAACTTTGGGTCGAATTTCCACTATTTTGCAGAGTATCCGCCGTATCTCTTTCCACGATGGCGAGCGATATTCTTGCACAACACATAGGTGGAGATTGAGACAAGTGGCCCCAACTTCGCCTTCGCCCGAAAGATAAGCGGGGATGTGTAAAAAGGGGGAGGATCGAGGCGAAGAAGCGGGAAAGGCCAAGCGAGGAAAAAAGTGCGAGAGTCGAAAAAAGAAAAGCAGCTTCGATGTTTAGGCTAGAGGAAGGAGCGGTCACTTGAACCTGGAGAAAAATGGAGTCGGGATTTTTCGAAGTTGGGGAGGAGGAGGGAGTATGGGCCGAAACGATGACGACTATTCAAAGCAGACGGGATAAGAGGAGAAAGCGGTCTCCTGAGAGAAAGAAAGACCCATTCACTCACTGTCTTCTACTTTTGACCTGTGAGAAAGGGAGGGAGCTGGGTCGGGCGAGAGAGTGACGAACAGACTGAAATCCTCCTCCTCCTTGTACATTTGTTCGTACACAGCGCCCCCCTCCTCTTCTTCTGTGCTGTGTGACGTATGCTTTCTCCGACCTCATCCTCCTTCGTCCCCCACCTATGCACGAAGAGGATGCTTCTGGCAGGGAGTAGGACACTCCGCCGCCTTCTCTTGGAGGATGAGACTGCATCCAGAAACTGCTGCTTTCCCTTCTGCTTTTTCCTATCCTCTTCTTGCTCCCATGGGCTTTAAGGAGGACGGCTGTCGTTTGTCAGTCAAGAAGACTCTTTCCTCTGGAGGAAAAAGGACCGGGATGCAGCTTTTGCCCCCCTGGTGCACCCAAGGCACAGCGGACGATGGGCCGAGGACGGAATGTGGCTTTGAAAGCTTTTCCCCTTCTTTTCCTCCTTCTTCCCCCCTCCCTCCGCCCAAGTCTTTCCTTCCTTCTGACCGCTAAGACGTACATATACGGTACGGTACTGTTCCTTGTACAGTTAGTGTGTGCAGAGGTGGAGATGGGGCAGACTTTCTTTCTAATTGTCCTTCTGCTCCTTTCCTCTCCACATCTCCGGACAAACTTTTGCTGCTGCTGCTGTTCGAGGATATGTGATGCTGCTTGTGCTGGGCCTCGGGCAGCACTCCTGCCTGGGCTTTCTAGGCTGGAGGCAAGAGGCCAAGCAATGATGCCTCCTGCTTCCTCCTTCCTTGTCCAAGCGAAGAGACTTGTTCTAGAATGAATAACTTTCCTGGGCGATTCGGAGGGAGAAAGAGCTGGCGGAAACTGACCGTCAAATTTTCTGGGCACTCTCCTTTGTGAAGACCAACGGAGCATCCTTATTGCTTTCCCACCCAAAGACTGCAAAGACTCAAGAAAAGTGCAGAACGGTTTCGTTTCGTCTTCAATTCATAGGGCTTCAGCTTGGTGTGCATCTTTTTCAATTGCAGTGTGCGCCTTGGTGAAGATGACGGTGCTATGACGGACAGATCGTCGTTTTCCGTCTCCACCACCCTGAATATCCATCCTTGCCGTGGCCGCAATGTCGACTCCTGCGCCGGCGGCGGAAGGGAGCGGCACAGCAGCTGCGCCAGCAGCAGCAGCAGCCGGCAACAACTCTGACGCCGGCTCCGCCTTCGAGCTCACGGAGAACATCCAGTTCATGAAGCTGGTGCATGAGCTCAAGGCCGCGTTCCCAGCTGTGCCGGACGAACTCGTCAAGAGCTGCGTTCTCCAGGTACTTCATCAGAAACAAACAACATTTGCAGCAAATAAATTACCTTCGACTCGTACTCTTTTCTTTTTCAGCACGGCAAGGACCGCTCCCGCTGCCTGGCCCTTTTGGAGGAGGAATCTGCTCGTGCGGCCCAGGGCGGGCAGGGCATCAACAGGAGGTTCTCGCTGCAGGGCGTACAGTTACAAGGTAGGCATAGGCGCGATCGCGACTGGCGCAGGCGAGACTCGGTCTGTAACTCCTTCCCGGTGACTGCCACGGGCTCTCCCTCGCCCTCGGAGGAAGGGTCTTGGGCTAGAACCAGGGCAAAGAAGAGGAGGAGGTTCTCTGACCTCGGCATATCGCTCTGTTCAACTACTAATGCAAGAAGAGCCTCGCCCCCGACAGTGATAGTTACGAGCAGTGAGAGCCCACATTCCAGTGAAAAAGATATCAAATTTTTAGTGCCATCCCAGCGCCAGGTAGAGCAAGAAGATTCTAAGACCGACGACAACAATTTCTTGATCTTGGGAAAGACTTCCAGCATAACTGCCGTGACCCTTGACGTTGAACCGGTGGACAAGGAGAGGGAGGAGGATCTCCTGAACAACAACGCCGGAGGAGAAGACCCCTACGGCTCTGGACCGTCTTCTCTCGTCTCTTCATCCTCCTCCTGCTCTTCATCCTCTGCCGGGGACGGCGGCAGCCGGTGCAGCCTTAGCACCACCACTCTTTCCCGCGGAGAACTAAGACTCGTCCAACCTCGCCAAGACGATCATGATCACGACAGCGGCGCCCGAACATCTCCGCTCAGCGTGACCACCACAGCATTTAGCACCCTAAGCCAGAACACAGTCTCCGTCACATCGCCTCCTCCCAGCAGCGAAGGAGGAGACGAGAGCGATAAGGTCATCGTCACCAAAACAACCACCTCGTCCACCATATTCTGGAATAGCAACAACAACAGCGTCTCTTCCTCGAACAGCGGCAGCAGTCATTACAACTCCAACCTTTGTCCGGAGAACCCATTCAGGAAGGTCTTTGCTCGGAGGAAGGAGTTCTACCAGAGCCTCGCCTCCAGGGAGTCCAAGGTCTCCTCCGTCAACCGCCTCCTGCTCCGGAAGCGCCACTGCGCCGTGTGTTGCGCAGAGAGCAGAACCTGCCCGGCGCACGGTAAGAAGCAGGATTGCGCCAACGCCGCCACTCAGAGCGAGGAAGTCCCCGTCCCCGTTCCGGAGGAAAAGAAGGAGGACTTGAGCGGGCGGCTCACCCTCGACGCAGACATCCAGCCATTCCTTCCCTTCACCATCCGCGGGGGAGGAGGCCCGGGATCGGAGATCGCCCTTGGAGACGGGTCGGCGGGGCTAATACGGTCTCCCTCGTCCTCGTCCGACCTAGCCAGGCTCCTTCAGCAACAGCAACCTTCTGTAGGAGGCGGAGGAGAGGGACTTTCCGTCGACGCCGACGGTAGCCTCCACTACGCTGCCAGCGCCATCAACTCCGAGGACGGCGTCGAGTCGAGACTGGAGGTATCCGTGGCCACTGACGGGAGCAGCGTCATCACCACAAGGAGGAAGCGATTCGGCTCGCCGTCGGAGATCGCAAACAACTCTGTGGTTCAGGTGCAGGTGGACGAGGACGGGGGGAAAGTAGTCAAGATACAGCACTCGCTGCAGAAGAAGACGGTGGCCCTGAAGCAGCAGCAACAGCCGGCGGCCTTGGCCACCTCCGCCAGCGCAGGGTCCCTTTTCTCTGGTCTACTGCTGCCTCCGGGATTGTTGCTTGATCTGGCGGCAGGAGGGGGAGGGGGAGGCTCTCTGGTGGAGGGGGTAGGGGGAGGTTGTCGCCAGCGCCCAAGCTCAGCCCACTGTACCCAGGTGTCTCCGGCGATGGGGTCCAACTCGCCTTGGATGACCACCAGGGAGCAGCGGCAGCCGCCCCTCTTGCAGCAGCACGGGCTGCAGCAGCATCTCTTTTCCCAGCCTCGCTACAGCTCCCTCCCCAACATGGAGGGCCGCCGTCCGCCGCTCGCGCCGCCAATCATCTCAGCCTTCGACGGCGACGGATTCCCACTCATTGAGAACGTGGGGCTGATGGAAGAGCAGCAACAACAACAACAATTTGGAGCCAGTTACACGACGCACCCGGCGGACGAAGAGAAGAGGCTGGCCTTCACCAGGGGTAGGAAGGATGGGTTTGCAGTTTGCGGAGGATTGTTGTTCCCCGATCCCTCTAGTTTCCAATTAATGCCGCATACCGATTTATCCTCGAATTGCCGAACTAACGCATTGTTGACAAAGAGACGATTTCACTACATTAAGCGTGGAGAGAGACCACTTGATCAAGATGACCAGATGGATTTACAATTAGTACAATAATAACCATAACTGCTGCGCCCAACAGCTTTGCTTGTGTGTGAAGCTCGTGTTTAGTACCATTCAACTTCTTGCAATAACCTTTCCTTGTTCTTTCCATTTTCCCCCCAGAGCTGCTGTCCCACCAGATGAAGCAGAGGCTGCGCCTGGAGTCCGAGCTCCAGCGGGAGCGTGAAGCGATGGAGGCCGTGGAGGAGGAGGTGGCCAGGCTGCAGGGCAGGGTCAGGCAGAAGGACATGCTAAGGCTGGCGGCGAACACACACATGGCGGGAAACAGAGCCGCCGGAGGAGGGGGAAACAAGGAGAACGAAATGGTGAGGGCGGAAAGTCAATTCAAGTTTGTCGTGGTTCTGCCTAAGCAACATGGAAGTACGTTAGTAAAAAAGTTGGAGGAAGAGGAGGAAAATCATAATACTTTTTGGTAGTATGGACTAGGATGGATTGAAGGTATTTGCGAGGATGAGGGGAATTGACGATGACAAAACTTTCCTAAGCTCGTTTTTACTTTTTACTTAAAGGCGGTCGCAATAGCTGTGCAATGTGCATGCTAGGGCGCGACTCTCTGATCAGAAGATCGTGAGTTCGAATCCTGGCAAAGAGCACACCATCACCTTAGCCCCCCCACCTCTAAGTCGCATGAGCCTCAAGGGCCCCCCTCCCCAGCCATATGGGTTTAAAGAGGGGAATGGTGCACACAGAAGGCAAGCACCTGGGCCGACCACAAACAAACAACTACTTTTTACTTTCCCCACGGAAATGTATTTTCTGATTATCGAAGGCAGAGGGCGAGGAGACAGAAAACTCTTTTGTTCTTTTGGTTGTTCTTTCTTGGTTTGCCATCTTTTCTTGCCGGAACTGCTTTTAATGCCCGTTTGAAACATTCATCAAGTCTTTTATTTACCATATATCCGTTTTCCAGGCCAAGGAATCCCTGCTCAAGCTGGAGAAGGACATCAACCATTTGAGGCACTCGTGCGACAAGATGGCTGACGAGGTCACCAAGCTCACCGGAGGAGCAGGTATGTTCACTAGAAACAGTCATTATACCTCAACAGCTTGTGTACTTACACAGAAGCTTTGTCTTATGTGCACATTTCTTTTTTTTTCGGTGACACTGGGAGACGTTGCATTATGATAATTTTCTCAATGCAGAAACTGACATTTACATGTCCCACGAGTCTTCTTCCGTCCAGAAATAACGGTTGTGCGTAATTGTAATTTTTGTCGAGCCAAAAAAAAACCGTGGCTGGCTTTAGTAGGGGCCCCACCCCTTTTCTTCTTCTTTTTCTTCCGGAGTCATGCATATCTCTTATGCCACGTCATTCACGAGCCATTACCATTGGTGAGCGACCGGCCCATCATAGGTGGGCTCGTGAGTTTAGACTTTAGATGGACTCCGCCACTCCGGAGAAAGAGTCCCGCTTTCCACCCGTCATACCCAGCGCTCATCTATGCCATTCTCATTATAAGACAAACCTTCTCCCCTTTTTTTTCAGTTCCCTTGGGAGAGACGAGCATCGAATTTTACGAGTCATTGCGGAAGGAGGCGGCTCTGGCGGCTTCCATTGGAGGAGGAGGAGTGGGCCCCGTTGCGCTATCCTCCGGTGAGTGGGCAAATGAGGGAAAAGGCCGGGATGGAAGTATCCTTTCTTTTCTGTTGTTCTGTGCACAGGCCCTACCTCCCCTTCCTCCCCTCCGCCGCCGGTGCCAATGCGAACGACCAGCGCCTCCTCCGCTGCCTCCTCCTCCTCAGGCGGCGGGCGGCTCTCTCGCCCCTCCCGCCCAGCCCCGCCTCCGCCTCCGCGGCCGCAGCCGACAGGGATGGCCAATCCTTCGACGACGGCGGACCCCGGAGCAGAGGGACCCCAGTGGGCGTGCTCTGAGTGCACCTTCCTGAACCACCCCGCCCTCGATCGGTGCGAAGAGTGCGAGATGCCAAGATTCGCAACCGCGGCCGCAACATCCACATCCAGTCGGGATCCGTGCTTCTGTCACCCTCAGCAGCAACCGCAACAACAGCAAGGTACTGCCACCCCACCCGCAGCCGCGGCATCAAACCCGACTTCCTCTGCCAAACACAACACTAACCGCCTCCCGCCTCCCCCTCCGCCGCCATCCCTACTTCCCCGCGGCGGCGGCGGAAGGCGAAGGCAGGACAACCTCAGACTGGACTTGCCCTCCGCCGCAGCCTCTTCCTGGTCCTCCTCCGCGGCCTCCTCCACCGCGGCGCTGCCCCCAACTCCCGGCGGCGGCGGCGGCAGGCGGAAAACCCCTTGATTTAATGTGGTGAAAAGCCCTTGTCTCCTCCATCTCTGCCCTCGGTACTTCCAGTGCACGACGGTTCTTCTTTTCTTTATCCCTTCCGTATGTTTCCTCTTCCTTCTTTGGTTTCGGGAGACGTCGCATCATGGCATTCTGTACAGTACATTTTCTGTTCCTTCTTTATCTTACTTGTCCAACGCTTCATGTGGATTGCGGACATACAGTGTGTACGTTGCTTCCTTGCGTGTGTATCTGCTTTTTCCCTCGCTCCTTCCTTACATGTGCTCACCTTTTTCCGCCCCCTTTACCTTCTTTGGTTGAAGGGGGATCGAGTGTCGTCTCTTTCCACCCCGCTTCTGCTTCCTCGCTTCCTTGCTAGACGAAGACGACGATCCTTTTTCCCCGTGGATGTTCCTCGCAATCTGCTTGTTACGATGCCCCCAGGCCAACTGGAGGAGAGGGGGCTCTGATAATGAGGTGATGGAGGCGGTTCTTGCTATTCCAGATTGCTTTGGCGAAAGCTCTCTCTCTTTTATTCCTCCCTCGCTGCAGTGAGAAAATGTTTGCTTCACGTTATTTGTGCAAGAAATGTACCTGTGTCTGTCTCGACATGCCGTGAACGGCATTTCCCTTTTTTCTACTTTCTCCCAGGAGACGGCAGCGGCGGAGACCAATGATGTAAAATTATCTCAAGTCTGCGCTCTTTAGAGTACATGCACCTGAATTTTTGTGTGTGTCGGGAGCTTTGAAAATGGGAAAATTTGAAATTGCCTTTTAGTCTTATGCGGTAAGCCTCTTTGTCCTACGACGGCGGGAGGGAGGGTGCAGCGTAAGCCACTTACTTGTTGCCTTGGGCGAAAAGTGAAGAGGAAAGGAGGGAGGAAGAGAGGCGTTGAAAAGCCAGCATTTCTCCCTCCCTCGATTCTTTCCTCTGGATGCAGCATTGTTCTCTCCTTTTCTCACCGAAATCTCCCTTTCTCTTCCCCCCAGGAGACGACCAAATAGCCCCTCCTCCTCCTCCCCCGACGACGACGGCGGCGGTGCCTCTCCCGCGGTGACGGAACAAGCAAGCAGAGAGACGCAAGCTGGCCTTTCGACCGAGCTACAAGAAGACCAAGGCCAAAGTGGAATGTGTCTAGGCGCCATCCCTCCACCTTCGTTTCGCCACCTTGGGAGGATGGAGAATGGAAAAAAGAAGAAAACCCGTCTGTGAAGAAGGAAAAGAGGAGAGATCATTCATGTGTGCGCCGGCGCTTATCGTGTTTTCGACGCAGTGTCATCGTCCTCTCGATTCTCCCCCCCCCGGTGTTACAGTGACGCGGCAGCGGCGGCAACAGTCGGGAACGCCGCACACGTGAGGACTCACAGGTTTCTCCCACTTTTCCCCTCGCCCTCCCTACCCGAAAACCCAGCAAGAGAAATGCATGATGAGATGATGAAAAACGTACCCGCGCGTATGTACGTGGTACAAGTACTACATTAATGATGCCGTCGCGCCCTCCTTCCCTCCCTCCCGCTGAGGAGAGAGGGCTTCTATGGGCATTCTACATACTACAACTATACTGTACTGTAATAAAGGCTCCCCGTGCAGGGACCGAGAAACTGTTGCACATTCACTGACTCGGGGTTTGACAATTACAGTGCAAGTAAAGCGCTTGTCTACATAGTACCGTACAAAAAGTCAAAGAATGGGTCGGTAATCACCCTATTTATTGTTCGTTAATACACCGTTTCGCCGTAGTACAACTTTGCTTCTTCCTTTTTTGAAGCGGAAAGAGACATCACCATACCATCGACTTGTTTGGATGTCTCCATTGATACTGTAACAAGCCTTGTACTATAGGATACGTCCGATGGGTTTGTACTGCACTTTTGACCTCATCAACATTCACAGCGCGGCCCTCTTCTCCGCTTGGACCGTGGTCCCTCCCCTCCCGGATACGTTGTTCTCGTTCCTCTTTCTCCTCCTCGACTTCTTTTGACCTTCTCCGCCACTTCCCCCTCCCCTTGCGCAGCATAGGGGTCGGCCCTTCCCCAGGGTGATTCGGTAGAAGGCCTCGCGGAACTTTGGGCTGTAGGAAGCGTACAGGAAGGGGTTCACAGCGGAGTTGATCCAGCCTGAAGAAATAAAAGAAATAGCGGCAAATTTAAAAGTGCTCAAAAATTTGTGGCGCACTCAGTTCAAGAGATTTATCTCTCTACGTTTTGTGCCTCCCATGGGGTGAGGAAAGGACACACATGGGCATCGATGAAATTATCTTCCTTTTAATAAAAATGAAGGAAGGGCTTTGAAAAATTTTCCTTCCTCCTTGGTGCCAGGATGTCAGAGCTGAGACAATCTACCTCATGTGTTGAACGTACTCTAATGGGATTACACATGTATAGTATGTGTACTTAAGTAAATCTTCCAGACACAAAAAAGGATATACTTGCCGGAAGAAAGGACAGAAAGAACAGATGCGAGGCTGGAAAAAGAAGTACGGAAGGGAAAGAAAAAAGTGGACTCTCCCGTTTGAAGAAGGAGGACAGAGTCTGTTGGTTGGTGGGAGTGAGGGATTTTAAGCCTGGGCTGGTGGCTCTTTTTCCCACGCACTCTAGGTCACAGAACAAGAGAAAAGTTTCCTTTTTCGGCGGTGGAAGAAAAAGGACTGAGCTGAGTAAAAAGGAAAAAGTAGAATTTTGCGCTCCCTTTGGCAGTCAGGCAAGAAGAGACAAAAAAGGGGGAATTTCGACAAAAATGTCGAACGTAGCATTCTAAAATTAGACCCGGTTTTACCCTTCCCGGTTCTTTCTTTTCGCCGTTGTGGGTAAGGGTTGGGCATCCAAGCGAGCAGAATATAGCAGGCACTCGTGGAGAGAGGGGGAAATGTTGGCGGGGGGTCGGACGAAAGAGTAAAGAACGCGGAAGGAAAAGCGCGCGCCGCAGTTTTTTTAGCCATTGCCCACTTTCCTCTTTGGTGCCATAAAACGTCTCCGCCCCATTCTGGCGGAAAGGAGCAAAACAAGCAAAACGGCGTCGACGAAATGGGGAAAAGGCCTCTTTCCAAAAAAAACGAAGAAGGGAAAAAGATTTGAAAGCCAAAGAAGCAAAGAGAAAAAAAAGGGGGGGAATCCCAGTCTTGTTTTTGGCACTCACCTAGCCAAGTGAGGAATGAGTAGGCGACGTATGGGAAGCTCTCCTCCGGCAGCACCGGCTTGAGGATGTAGAGGAGGAAGAACGGTAGCCAGCATGTGATGAAGAAGCAGACTACGACGGCCAGCCTCATGGCGGTGCGGGTCTCGCGCTGGTGCATTCGGCGGTGGGAGGTGGAGAGGCGGGAGGAGGAGGCGCCGGCCGCGGATAAGGACCCGCCTCCTCCTCCTCCTCCTCCGGGTGTGGCAGGGGTGCCGGACGAGTTGGTGGTGAATCCCCTGAGGTGGAGGCGGACCTGGTGGCGTTGGCTGTCCTCCGATATGAGGCTGCTCCTCCTCCTCCTCCGATGCGGCCACCTGGACGCCCTCGCCTCCTCTTCCGCCTTCCTCCTCCTCTTCTCGCTCCTCCTCTTGTTGGCCGTCGCCACCAAGGGGAGGAAGAGGAAGGGACGGATGAGGGAGGCGGGGCCGGAGGACGAAGAGGCTCCGTCGTCGTCGTCCGCTGCCTCACCCTTTCGCCGAAGCATTCGCCTCCTCTTCCTCCTCCTCTTCTTGCTGTTGTTGTCTTCTTCGAGGTCCTCCTCCTCCTCGTCTTCCTCGGATCTCTCCCGCTCCATGCGCAGGACTGCCCTACCACTGCTGGCGTCACTGTTGTTGCTGTTGCTGCTGCTGCACCGACGGCTGTTGGTGGCATGGCCACCCGCCGCTACAGTGCCTCCGCCGCCACTGCTATCTATGGAGCCTTCTTCCACGTAAGAGACGTGCAAAGCCGTGTTGTTACCACCGGCGTTGCCGCAGACGGGACAGACAGGGCACTTTTTAGTGACACCGGTGTCGGAGGTTTTCTCGCCTTTGATTGAAGGAACGGGGGATTTCTTATCTGCCTTTTCTTCCACAGGGGGCATCTGTTGCTGCTGGTGTTGCTGTTGCTGCGGCTGTGGGAGGACAGAAGACAGATCTATGAAGTGCCAGTTGACTCCGTTTCCTCCGTTGCTGCATGCCGAGCCAATGAAAGAAGACTTCTCGTCGTCTTTGGGAGAAACCGCCATTGAGGCGAAGGGAACTTGCCCGTTCGAAGTCGGGAGGTGTTTCTTCTCGGCCGAAGACTCGACAACCGGGATGGCTCTTCCATTTCCGGTGGCGACGCCTTTGCCATCTCGTCCTTCTCCCGCCCTTCCGCAGCTCCCATTTCCAAGCTTCTTTCTCTTGGAAAAGCGGGAGCCGAGGAACGAAGTGGCAGTGGTCTTCTGTGAAAAAAAGAAGAGAAGTACTGTTAAGACGGCTTAAGAGATATGTAAAAATTGCCCTCCTGACCTTCAACAGCATCATGGCCCTTGCGCCCCTACTGCTGCCGCCTCTGCTCCCAGCGCCTCCTCCTGAGTCTCCGCTGGACTCCTCCCGCCCGCCCGACGGCGTTGAGGCCACGACGCAGTGTCGACGCTCGATCACCTCGGACATCTCGAACTCGCTGCGGCTCACAGTGTGCTCCTCCTCCTTGGCAGCGGCGGCGGCCGCGGCGGCCACTGCACCGAAGGCCCCCGCGGCGGCCGAGGCGGAGACGGCCTTACCCACGCCAAGGACGCCACCGAAGACTCCCTTCTCCTATGGGGATAAAAATGGGAACATTCATTGAAGGAAAAAGGCCATTATGTACGTAGTGTCAAGTGGACATGTCAGGCATTTTTCTCGCTGGTTCTCCTTTCCTTCCCTTTTTGTACTCTTTCCCAGAACGAATGAATATCAGGGGAGCTTCCTTACGCATATCTTTTCAGGTAGATGTACTGTACTGTAGGACGTAGGTCATGGGCAATACTCGCCAAAGGAAAAGAAATACGTACGTCAAAGACCTGTTAATCCAACCGTTCGGAAGAGAAACTATCTCGGTTTTAGAACCAAAGTAAATCTGATGATTTCAAATTGCAGCTTTAAATAAAGTGGAAATTCCTGACCTAGAACATTGGTTTGCCATGAGTTTTGTTCTAACGAGCACTATTTGTACTAGAGTAGAAGAGGTCACTTCCTGCTTGGATGGTTGGGTTATTTTGTGTACGGTGGTACATGGCGAGAAGAGGTTTTTTGTCCCAAGGGAACAAGGGAGAGGACTTAATTTCCCCAACAAAATTTGCTTCCTGCTTCATGCGTACACAATAATTCTGTGTCACATGACTATTTGGGACAATCCACGTGGTCCGTTGTCTGCCAAAAAAAAGATCCGAGTTTACGAAAGCCGATAGTCTCGTGCGTCGGAAAAAATAAGGAGATAACAAGGTAGAGGCCGCCACAGGGAGGAAGGGGAGAATCTCATTTCGTCTCTCTCTCCTAATCCGAATCTTTGTTCCTCCTCCTCCTCCTCCTCTCAACCACACGGCGGCGGTAGATTGGATACATTGGTTTGTGGTGAACAATACTGACTAAAAACAGTATACCTCGGAGAGAGAAAAATGAAGAAGGAAGTTGGTTTGTACACGTACTGCTTGTTCTATTGCCGTACTGGCTGTCAAAAAAGAAAAAAAAGCTTCTAAAAAAATCTGCTTCTGCCTTAATATACCGTACTATGCTTGAGGCGAATTTTCATTAGGGAAATCTGCCAAGGTAAGAAATGTTCCCGACGTGCCTAAATAGCTAAAGAACGCACCTGTTCGAACTCAATGTTCCTCCTCCTGACGACTAGTATGATCCTGGCGTAGGTGTAGAGTATGACTAGGAGGGGTACGTAGAAGGAACCGCAGGAGGAGTAGATGACGTAGCCCAGGTTCTCGTTGTACGTGCAGATGCGCTCTTTGTCGCGACGATTGTTCTCAGACCTGTAGTAGAAGGATCAATGTATTTTGTGAAAAAAATAATGCATACATCACTGTTTTCTTTGTCAATTTTTCATGTTTGCAGCCCAAGCAAGTTTGAAAGATCTGTGCATAATTGCAGTTTTGAGACATGACCTGATTTTGACCTCATTAGAGGGTTCGTATTGCTTCGGATATAGGCTTGCATGGCACTTTGGCGCCGATTTAGGACGATTGAGGATCGATTTCCATGCTGCTGTTGGCGGTCAAAAAGGCTGATTTCGTAAATGTCACACGGAAGGGGGCGTTCAGTAACGGGATCAAAAATACAGCATTACATCATACAGCACTTCATCGTTCGTGGATTTTTTTACTCTATCTCTATCTATGGGGTAAGTGGCAGTTTGAGTGCTAGACTTTTGCCAGACATTTAAGAGTGATCTGTTTAGCATTATTTGCAAAGTACTCCTTTTTTTAGCAAATTGAACATAAATACGAAATTTTTTTTGTAAAAGAGAGATACTCTTGCTTAGATCTTAAATTACTTATTGAAAGTGAAGTACTGACCATCCTAGTATCGGCGGCGATGATATGAATGCGGACCCGACCCACACAGCCCCGATGATCTTGGCCGCCAGCGCCTTTGACCTCCTCATCTTTGAGTACTTGATCGGCCTGGAGATGGCGAGGAACCGGTCGATGGATATGGCGGCCAGGGAGAGGATGGAGGCAGTGCACAGGAGGATGTCGAAGGTGATCCAAGCGTCGCAAAGGACCCAACCCAAGAGCCAGGTGCCTAAGGGGAAAGAAAGATAGATATTTGATTTACAGACGAAACTGAGACTGCTGCATAAGTATGCTTATACTGAAGCGTGAATAGATACCAAAAGTATCAGAAGAGGTAGTGAGGAAGAATTTATTTCTTGTCTGGTTATTAAATTCACTTTGAATTTTTTTTCTGATCATCGATGAAAAGTTTAAAACTGACTGGACATAAGATTGTGTTCCTCCTATACGTAAAACGTCACCGGTTAGTAAAATGAAGGAAGTGTGTACGTAAAGGAAACAACGAATGTGTTCCCTAGCTGCAACTGCGTTCAAACATGGGCCTACCACTACATTATCGCGCCTCACCACCTTTAAGAGATGGTATCAAAGAGAGGCGTCGTGTCCTGAGGTATGTTTCGGTTGAGGGTTGAGGCGGAGGAGGTGGAAATCCCTCTCTCTCAAATGCGGAGGGAGGACGGAAAGAGAGGGGGGTAGAGGAAATTAAGATCTACCGACAACCCGCCCTTGGAGCAGGTGTTAGGGGAAGGGAAATATTGTGGGGCTGGGCTAACTTTCGCCCACTAGAAGAAACAGTTCCTAGGAGTATTTCTCTTCCCGAGAGTTAATAAGTACATATCACGTGAAATCAGTTTGGTGCTTGAATAAAATATGCCAATACTTTGTTGAATTCGCCGCACAGTGCATCCCAGCTTCGTCACGTAGCTATACTGGTAGAGTTGGCCGCCATTTTCCGACCGACCGACGGGCCATTTTGGGCCTCAGGCCGCACCTCAGCCCTCACATGGTCACTGCATGAAGCGGGCAAGAGTGGGTCCTTCTTAAGAGTACCGTTCAGAGTCCGCCCTCTCGCCCATGTATCCTTCTCGGCTCGTGGGCGGCAAAACCCCTTCCGGCTTCCGCTTTGATCCCCCCTGTCGAAAGTTGCAGCGGGGATCGGACCAAACGATGATGGGCCTCTTTTGAGGTCCTCAATTCTCTCGCCATTTTGGGGCCTTGGGCGGAAGGGGGGGGAAGGGGAGGCGGTGCAGAACTAACCTTCGTTTCCGCCTCTTCTCTCCTCCCCACACTCTCGAGCCAAAAGTAGCTGGGGCCGGATTTAATTAGGCCCCGAGAGAGAGTTTGGTGGGGAGAAGAGGCCCCCGAAAAAACTTTTCCATCAACGCTTCTGTGCATCCATCCCGGCCGCAAATGGGAGTGGGTGGGTTGGTGGGTCTTGAATGAAGGATGTGGAGGGAGGGAGATGTTTGCCTGCCCGTGACAAGCCGCTGTGCATCCGCCCTGGTTGGGGTTTTAAAACAGGAAGATAATTTGTTCCCGTACTGTTTTGAGTGCGGAAATGAATGTCGAAAATAGATCGAAGAAATGTTTGGTTTTTCAGCAGAAGCATGAATTAGAAAGTTTTCCTCCTTGTAGTTTCAATCTGTTTTTTCTGCTCACCTTGCGTCGTGTGTAGCATGATGGCCGGAGGGAGGACACAGATTCCGACGAGGAAGTCTGCGACGGCCAGGGACAGGATGAAGTAGTTGGTGACAGTGCGCAGCTTGGGCGTCGACACGACAGCAGCGATGATCAAGAAGTTGCCGCACTGTTTTGGAGAAGATAAAAAAGTCATGTCAGTATCAGTCAAATTTGGTTTTTTACTCAAATGACTAAGTCCGACGGCTGGTTACACTGTAGTGGAGCTTCAGATGTCGTACATGAAGCAAGTTCTGTACTAGCGTAAAAGAGATAGCCAAGGAGGGAGGGAGAGGAGAAGGAAGGGAGAAAATCCCTTTGAATGGGAGTGTAAGAGGAAGGAAGGGGCCGGTACAGCAGCCGAGCAAGGAAGAGGAGGAAGAAAGATATAAAGGGAGGGATTCACCAGAGAACAAAAGGATATCTGCTTCTTCAGAGCCTAAAAGTGTGTCCCAGGAAAATTGAGGAAAGTGTGACACACTTGCTGCTGCTTGGCTCGTTAAAAGTTGGCGGGAGAAGAAAGGGGAGGAAGTTTCCCGGTACTGATGAGAGAAGGATATCCACAGAAGGGAGAGACTGGTCGAGAAAAGAGAAAGAAAGAAAGAAAGTCACACGCCGCCTCTGTCCAGAACTTCATATGAGGAAGGAGGAGATTTCGAGGAGAAAAAGTGACCTTGCAGCAAGGTCCCAAAAAGGATAAGGAAAGAAAAAAGGATTGTCGAGAGCGAAATAATAGAAAAAATCCCTCTGTCTCAGCAGATGGAATGGGGTAAGGACGGAAAAGTTTAAATTAGTTATATCCGACTTGAAATCTGCCCCTTGAGAGATGCTAAACCCGCAGTCAGACAGGTTCGAAAGCGCCCCCAACCTTTTCTCTATTTTATAAAGCCTGTAACGTCCTTGAAAGGCAAGAGTTTTAGGCTCCTGAGGATAGTTTTGTCCCATGCCACAGGCATTTGACCAAAGTTTGTTCTTGTTTTCTTTATATAGCTCGAATGACTGCACCCGTTTTCCCCACAGATGTTCTCGTTTTTTGCAGTTGGAGGGGGGAAATTGGAAAAAAAGTGGAAGTCACATCAGAGGCAGATGCGGGCAAAAAAGAACAAAGGTACAGACAAAGCAAAATTTTGTGTTTCCCGAAAAGGAAAAGTCCGATGGACCACGTAAAGGACACTCACAGTACCCCTGTTCAGTACAGGCAAGAAGAGTACTTTTCACATACTAGAATCAGGTCTATTAATAGTTTGTATCGGTGTTTCGTTCTGGTGTATGATGTATCTCTGTCTCCAGGCTGTAACCCGATATACAAACGCTAATGTGCATACATGTGTGTGACCACCGGAGAGCATGCAAGAAAAATGAAGATCTCACCACTGTGACCACGTCCAGAACGACTAGGAAGACGAGGACAAGGAGGTGGCCGCTGACGCCGCCGGAGGAGAAGGAATCTTGTTCGCCGCCGGTCCAGTTTTGCACTTCAGAAATCAAACCTTCCTCTTTCTCGACTGAGGCGACGGTGGCGGAGCCTTGAAAGATGTTGCTGCTGGCCCCCTCCTCTTGGCCCGCCGGCGCGGCAGGGACATCGGACATAGCTTCCTAAAGCCGGCAATGAACGACACACACCACTGACGACGGCACCGGTGGAACTAAAACCTTCTTCTTCGTGTGGCTCAGGCTTTCTTTGCGCTACAATGGTTTCTCTCTTCTTCCCCCTTGAGCTACCAGATATGTGACATGGTGTAACTTTCCCTCTTGAGCAATGTGAGATCCTTATCTTCTTTCCTTCTTCTGCCCTTCTATTTAACGATGGTTTCGAGTATCTTGTTCCTCTTCCTTGGATATTTCTCCCCCGTTATCAAAGGCAGCCTTTTGAAGCCCCAGCAGAATAAAGGGAGGAGAGGGAACCTCTTCAAGGCCCCCACGCCTAATCTCACCCTCCTCATCTTCTTCTATCTGTGCTCTTTCCACCCTCCGT
>JAAUXU010082486.1_pt1 | contig 17128 bp, 21 predicted proteins | sample 7278151 | NCBI WGS metagenome assembly JAAUXU01 (sample SAMN14350113, study PRJNA611818) | marine sediment metagenome | isolation source: surface marine sediment (1.8m) | place: French Polynesia: Moorea | collected 2018-08 | reverse complement strand
TTACTGGCGCAGGTTCGGCGGCAACAATCTGTCAGCGGTCCAGATCGCTGTTCCTCCTCCGGCGTCACGTCCAACACCAGCACCAGCACCAGCCGCGCCAGCCGCAGCCGCAGCGTCTTACGGCTGCGTCTCCAACGGTGCTGGACGTGACGCCGGAGGAGGAACAGCGATCTGGACCGCTGACAGATTGTTGCCGCCGAACCTGCGCCAGTAACGTGCGGACAGTAGCAAAAGGACTCTCGGCCAGGTAAGCAGTGCGCGGGGCTTGAACATGTACGACGCAATACGTCACTCACCTGCAGTCGACGCTCGATATAGCCAAACCTATAAGGCTTGCGTCAAGCTATTTTGCTAGACCTCACTCAGCCAGTTATTCACGCACCCAGCTGGGGTGTGCTAAAAAAAAGTTCAAACGAATGTTTACTTCAGGTTATAGTTCCCATTTCTAAATTTAAATGCTTGCCCGAATAGCAATTACACAGGTCTCAATTCAGCTTTATCAGGTGCTTTTGAAAGTATATGGACACATAAAGTTATGGTTCCAAAAGTGAATCTTCTGACAATCTTCTGCTCATATAATTTTGGAGTTAAAACTCTGCGTTGTGTTGGCCGCAGATTCACTTCAAGAGCAGATTGAAGCCAAAATATAATAAAAAACCCACTCGTAGGAATGCAACTGGTGCCAGTTTACACGACTGCACCCAATACGCGTTCTAGGTCGAGTACCCAATGCCTGAATGAAGCATTAAGACTGTTGAGCACGAAGCAACGTAACATATACTCTGTTTTTGTGCGTCGTCATCTGTACCAGTGACTGTTGTGTGCGCAAATGCTGCTGTAAGCAATTCCGCAGAGCGCTGTCTGTCTGAAGCCATTTAGTAGATCAAAGTTTTCCGAGCAGGTTGATGAAGCTACAAGTAAAGTTTTGCGAAATCTTATAAATCCTCCCCATGTTTGCTCGTTCTAATTTTTCCATTTCAAGGAAATTCTATTCCTCAAGAAGGTCAAGAAGGCCGCTAATGTTTTCTTCTTCTTATGCGAATTTGAAGAAGAATTGTCCACCCTGGTCCCTCCGAGGCTTTCTGGAGACCTCTAAGATAGACTGTGCGAGTGCCTCTGGGCAGCTCTCCCTTGGTGGCTTCTATTTATTCAACTCTCCAGGCCCTCTGTACTTGGTCTCCTCTCTCCTCTATTCCTGCTTAAGGCATGCAAACAGGGGCAGGAGCTGAATTTTTTCCCCCTCTTCCTCGCAGCCCGCAACCGCACAGGAATCCGAGGAAAGCGTTGTCTGATCGAATATAATGCATCGGGCATCATGTTTGTGTGCTGTTCCCTACAGCTGATCCACTGCGATTCCCAGAGATGGTCGTGAATTATTATCCTAGCCTTGCCCGCTGCCCATTCACACCACGCGCCATTATCAGAAAGCTTTCACTCACATCCATCTATTCTGGAGAGTGCCCATCAGGTGGTGCACCCCCCTCGATCAATCCTTCTTTCGTTTCCTTCAGTCCACGCAATGCAAGTTAAAGAAAGGTGATAATGCCAGTCGAACTTCAAAAGCAAGCAAAAAATGAGCTGAATACGCCCCACCTCTCTCACTTTTTTCTCCGAGAAGAGACTTCGCCGTACATGGGAGGGCTCCTTTGGCGGACGGGCTCAATGCCCATTGCTGTCATTTTCAGAGAGGAGGGAAGGGTCGAGGCCAGAGCCAGGCACGTTCTCATTGTACGCGGTCTTAAAGGAGCGTCTCCTGCACTGCAGCAGTGCAGGGATATGCGAATTTCTTCCTCTTCTTCTTTTTTTGCAATAGCAGCAGCACCAGGGGCAGGATGATGACGCGCAACCACGGCACGTACGGGGAGGACTTGGACGGGCAGGAGGAGAGGCAAAAAATCTGTTTGCTCGTACGCACCCGCGGGTCGCGGACCAAGTCCCAATGAGTTTCTCTTTTTTATGCAAGCGTTGGCGCCAACAACCACGATCAGGCACCAACAGCCGTAATCAGCCATTACGGGTAATGGCCAAGTCGGGCACCAGTTATGGCAGAACTTTTGGTTGTTGCCGAGCGCGGAGTTGTAATTCGCTTCCCTCCTCAGCCTGAGCAGCAACAGCAGAAAAGAGTAGTTTGCGCTCGCCCGCTCAAGATGATGCTGGCCCAACTGTGAAGGTAACCGCATCTTTAGGTTCAAATTGTCATCATTTATGTAACAAGCACAATTGTCATGCGTTTGCTTTCGTGCTGAGAGTGCAATGGACGTTTCTCAGACAGTCATGTTAGTCCCTGGAGTTGCTGAGTTAAGAGAACAAAAAATTACATGAACAGAATGTTAAGTGCACGGGACTGAAAAAAAAAACATGTTATTCCAATGAGCTGTGTTCAGGCTAGTTTTGGTCTGGTCTCATCGTTATTTGGCTAAGGAAATGAATAACACTTTGATTCATTGTTGTTGACTAGACTGTTGGTTCGGTGCGTAAATATGATCGAGGTATGAGAAGGTCGTTGGTCATTTTTTGGCCCACTACATGTGTTATTGTCCTATGTGTGCATACGAGAAGGGGGCGAGCCCAGATATTTAGATACCCTTGGACTTCAGACTAACGTGTGATGTCACACCGAAAAAGGGTAACAAACAAGCTGGTGAAAATTGGACAATTTAGTACATAGCAATTCAGACAAAACTTAATTTTTAGGAAATCCAGGTCATCATTCATGTCCAGGTGATGCAACCTCAATTGTACCAAAATCAGCTCCCTGCAAGATCAGCTCCTCTGTAAACTAGCAGGGGATTTTCGAACCACACTGTAAATATGCTATTCCTTATGAGTTGGTTGATCTGACAAGTCCACGGACAATTTTTCAAGCTTGAGGACAAAAGCCTCCAAATACATTTGTTCACAGAAGGACCTTTCAACTGGAAGAGAACTCGTTACATGAGCATTTTCTCCATATGAAGAAAGCACGAGCAGGAGAGAGATGCTTAAGAGGTCTTCCTGGGTTTTCTGCCCACGTGTGCGAAAAGTAGATGCGATATCACCAAGGACGAAATGGTGTGACACATTTTTCTTAGCCAAATTTCAACCAAGGCTATGTATTATTCGCCACTGCCTGGGAAGTAGCGCCTCCGCGTCCGTACTGTGGAGGACGTGAATGCGAGGTGTGCACCTGGCAGGGGTCTGGCAAGCGCACCCGAGCTGCAGGCACACGCGCACCTCATCCTCGTGTGCATGTAGCCACTGTGCGTGCCACGACTACACCTCCCTGAAACAATTCCCTCCGTCCCATTACTAATCTGATTGCGTCTCCTACTGGCATGCATGCAGTCTGGCGAGGATCTTTGATTGAGGAAAAACAATCATTCTTGCTCTTCCCCTCTCATCCTTTGAGACCAATCTGGTCCTGCTCCCATAAGACCTTTGTTCGGAGAGAGGAGGAAATGTCATACTGTGTGTACACTCACTGTGTGCAATAGTGCGCAGGTATTGTGAACACCCTCGACAACCATATTGACTTCCACGCAGATGCCAGCATCAACACCGACTTGTCGTCACAGAGTACGGAACATGAGTCAGCAGAAAGACTCTGAGTGGTCCTACCCCTTCATGTCAGGTCTCTTTAATTTAAGTGATTTCAGTCTCTTTGAGTGGGAGGCCAATGGATGGTGCAGTTCATTGTCTTTCTTTCTTTCTTTCTTTCTTTCTTTCTTTCTTTCTTTCTTTCTTTCTTTCTCTCTTTCTTTCTCTCTTTCTTGCTTGCTTTCCGTCCTTCTTTCTTTAATCCGGGATTCTGTCTGTCCATCAATTTGCCGCCAATTTGTGGGCATCCATTCTCTACAGACCTCCGAAGGGTTATTTGTATTGTGTAGGTCATACGACGTGTGTGCGTGCGTGTATGACCGCCCAGAGTGATTATCCTGCCATTCATTCACCGCGCTCTCGCAATTGCTCTTGAACAATTGGCGCTCTCATATGTGCTGCCGGGAGTGGGTGCAGGAGGGCGAGGAAGGACAACTGCGTCTTCACTGAGTGCCAACGTGAGTGATGTTCCCACCATCTGATATATGATCACATCAGACGCAGTTCGCCCGAGACGTCCTCACGGACCAGGCTCAAGTCAGAGAGCGCAGGAAGACGAGCGAGGACGACGAAGTGCGTGAGCCTCTCGACATAGGCTTTGGTAGAAAACACTCGTGTTATTTCCCCTTCAGATCAAACGGTCACACTAAGGCCACTTGAACGGTGAAGAGACGTCATATGCAATCTTCATTCTCTCTCTAAGTAAGGCCCATAGCGTGGACCGCATGAAGGAAGGACGGACAGAGGACGGACTGCCAAGGGTGAACAGAGTCATTGAAAACGGATTTCCCCAGAGAGGAACTTTTTGTCCTACAGATGTCACCAAAGCCTCAGTCAATTTTGGGGCAGAGAAAAGTGCGAGGTCGAAGCGGAGACACATTTCCATTCTTATAACAATTAACTGAGATGGAGACTGTTCCAGCGCAGTCGTAGTAGAGGTACTAGAACTGGCAATGATAGAAACACTTGAACTGATAGTTCAACTGCTGTAAGTACTACCAGACAATTAGTGCAGACACTAGCACTAGCAGCTGTTATTATACCTTTAGGCACTTCTATTTCCAGGCCTACTATTTAGCACCACTGACTTAGCAATGCTAATTTAGCGCTGCTCATTTAGCACGGCCACTTCTAGCACGGCCGCTTCTAGCGCGGCCATTTTTAGCACTTTTCCTGGCACCTTTCCTAGCACTGTTCCTAGCACTTTTCCTAGCACTACCATTACTAATAGCACTGGCACTACTCCGTGCAGAGGAGCCAGTGCTGGTCGTAGCAGCGGTAGAAGCAGTCGTAGTGAGTGAGGCAAGGTGAGATGATGCCGTTGACAGTCTCTTCTAATAGGAAGCAGCAGCAATAGCAAGCACCCAGCAAAGAGCCTCTTGTTTTCTGCTTCATTCCATCCTTGCTTTATAGCCTAAAGAAAAGGTTCTTGCCGAGGTTCTTTGTCCCAATAACCGTTCTTCGCCATATCAGAAAATGCGCTCAAGAAATGTCTCCATTCGACGACGCAGTCTGAATGCGGAATAAGGCGAAAAGGTCCTCGAGATAGATGATAGAAAAAAAGTTGCTCCTGCCCTTGGTGGCAGATTTGGAGGACTCTTAAATGGGACCATAAAAAAGACACGAGCTCCTCCTCTATGGATGGGGTCGGTTGTTCCATTTCGTCTTGTTTACGTAAGCAACTGCTGAACAAAGAGAGCCCGCATGTTTGATGCTTTCGAGCCTAGACAGTTTAGTGTTGGCGTCGTGCTATATGACGAGTGTGCAGCATGTATTGCTGTACTGTATTGTGCTGTGCTGTGATGCGCGCGCTCTCCAAAGAAACCTGGCCATGAATAATTAACCACACGAGAGACCTAATGATGAGAAGCAAAAGCACAGGAAATTCGGGATCTCCAAAACACGACCACCATCCTCTCAACACAAACAAAACACATTAGAGACGAGAGGTCCCAAACTCAAGTCCTCAGAAGTCACTTAAGTAATGGGTTTCTTTCCTTTTCTGCTGCCTCTCGCACGCACACAAAAGGAATTAAATTAGCAACGAGACTTTTTTTGTTGCTTTTGGGTCGACTCCCATAAAATTTCATGGTGAGAAGAGAGGATTGTTGAGCATCAGCAGAAACTTCCACTGTTGGCGCGCCCAACAATCCTCGGTGAGCCGAAACTTATAATGAGACAGCTCCCTTTAGTCAAGCGTGAAGTGGGCGCGCATCTGGGACAGTGGCGTGCTCACTCGCTTGGCAAAGGCTGACCCGGGGCCGACCCCGAGGTCAGAGAGAGCGGGCACTCCCCATCCGGGTGCATCCGGCCGGGTGAGAGGGTCTCTTCTCTTCCAATTACTCGTTACCTGTTTATGCAGGTAGCAGTCGATATTGAGGTCAAGAGTTGAGAGAGTAGGGATGCGCTAGCTGCTCGTTCTCCACGGGCTAGCCCGGCCAGTCTGCCAGTTGGAAAACGCTGAAGAGTCAGTGGAAGTGCGACTTCTTTTACAACTAGTACTTGGGCTTGGGCGAGCTCGGACTCTGCATTTTCAAGCATGCGACTCTACTCTTAAGCGTTGCCGATTATTTCAGTGGGCGCCTATTCCAAGGCCACCCTGGACGTGAAGCAAAAACTTGAGGAAGAGGAAAAGCACTTTTAATTTATCACATCACAGGTTACGCAAGAATTTATCAAGCATAGAATGCCTCAAAGGCTGGCCTAAAACTCTCTCCATCTCTCAAGAAATTCAATCACACTTGAAAAGAAAAACCCTGGAAAAGTGCCTTTTTAAATGCGACGAGTCTTACCTACTAAAAACTGCTTGGTTCTCCGACAACTCTGCCAACCCGCAAGTCCATGGCCCTGATAATCGGCGCCCACTGTCTTTTCTTTATATAGGAGGGCTTTGATATACCAAGTGTTTAACGTTATTTGCTTTTCCCCGCGTCCGGGCTTTGATTGGTTGTCCCTTTCAACCGAAATGTCTACTTGTTTGGCTAATTTTGGTCCTTTTGTATGCGCTGAAGATGAAAATACAAGTGCAGTTGAATTTTCCTCCCCTCCCTGCCTTGAAGGAGAGAGAGATTGAAGAAAAGTGGGACACTTAATTACTTAAGAGACTTGTGACTGCTACAACACAAAAGACCCCATTCAAGGCACCAGACACTGCTTTTATTTGTTGAGAGCATTTCTGCTTCTTTCACAGCACCTCGAGAAGTCGTTCTCATTTGGCTAAACAATGCCAGATTGGCACCATGAGCAAAGCAAGCAGTGCACACGTCACATCTCTTGTTGCCAAGACAATGTCAATTTTTTTTATTTTAATGTGATATTGACACATGGATTTGCCCCAATTAACTGAGTGACAAAGACCCTGACATCCCAATTAAGCCAAGTCACTGACTTGATTAAAAGTTGGTCAGATATGTGCCAATTAGCCAAAATGTCTCGCTTGCTCGACTGCCAACTGCACAGTACAGTATGTCAAGGAATTAATCTCTGGTTCCAAAAAAAAAGAAGCTTCCTTGGCTCTTTTATTTATCTCATCGATGTCCACAGCACTGAAGAATCTGAGAGAGGACAGCGTGACACATCCTAATCAGAGGTCCTGCACAAGCAGCAGATACTCGCCTGCACAGAGAGAGAAACCTCAACTTCTTGACGTACTGTACAGAGCACTCGAACTCGTTGCCTCTTCTCAATCATCCCGGCAGGGCTTGGGACACATGTACCCAACTCACCGACTGCGTCCTGTACGTAGGTACATAGACAATACAGCGCGCTCGCTGTCCAGCTCGCTGTCCAGCTCGCTGTCCAGCTCGCTGACTCGGCCAACGAGACTAATGTGGGCAGGTGGCGCAGAGAAAGCGCTTGGGATTAGGTCAGAGCCTTCCTCAGTTGTAGTATACATGTACGGGGAGCTGCAAGTTCCCAAGAGGATAATGAACCCGTTTTTCACGAGCCCAAAGTCCAGTATGGGAGCAAGTCCGAGCTGAAAGGAGAGATTGGGGGGTTGGCCCCAATGTCACTACTTTTTGGAGAGGGCAAAATGTCTTCAAAATGTGAGAGCAAGAGCTGCTGCTTCTAATGAGATTCGTTTTTCTCGGGAGAGAGACCAGCCAAGCAACAAATGCGATCCTGTGGGAATGGGTGCCGACCCACCACAGCGACGTGGACGACGGCAAGGGCGGCGAGGCCGGCCAAGACGACCCTGTGCGTGAGGGGAGACATATCCCACACCCACGCGGCGGGCAAAGTAAACACGAGCCTGCTTTGACACAATTCATTTCTTTGAACGCCACTCCTCTGCCTTCATTGTAACGTTCACCCTCAACTGATCCTCTTGCAGAAAAGAAGACTTTGTGATCACTCGAGCAGAGCTTTTCAATGGGAGGGAAAACTGTACGTACATACATGCATACACACGAGAGAGAGAGAGAGAGAGAGAGAGAGAAAGCTCAGAGAATACGAATGGGACGAGAGCTGTACTTAAAAAAACATTGGGGAAAAGTGATTCTAACCACTAATATGACTCACAACATAGCGAATACACCTCACATCGGTGCGTGTCCGCGGCGTGAAGAAGTATGAGCGAGGAACAGAGTAGCCACAGCCTTTCTTCATGGCGCCGCCCTGATTTTTTATCCTTCTCCGGAGCAATTTTAGCATCGCACGCACGCAGCTTTGCTTTGGCAGCAAAAAGCAGAAGAGAGAAGAGTTTCCTGCTTAGCTCAGACATCGCGCTTCTCTTGTTTTCCACCTAAATGACCGTCAAAGCAGCTGGATAAACAGAAATGCTTTAAGAAGAGACGAATTGTTTTGCCTCGTCGTCGTCCTCGCCCCACTTTGTAATGGCACGTTGGACAGAGAGCAGTTGGAGCACAGCCTGCCGTCGTCCACGTGGTGGAGGGTGGACGTCACGGCCTCGCTGGAAATTTGGCCCCCCTCCCTCCCGACGTGGGCAGGCAGGGGAGGAAAGAATAAGGGATCCTTTTGCCGCAATCATAAAAATGAAAAGTTAACAAGCCGTTACACTGCATGCCCGAGCAGGGAAAAGAAATGGCCTCCTCTATTTTTGTGTCGCTTATATGGACTGCCCACGCACCCCATCGCCAACCCCATCCCCATAGACGTCCTCATCCACATCCCCATCTGCTGCGGCTGTGGTATGTGTGATTGGGGCGACTGCAGAGAATGAGGCATAATGCTCGTTTGGAAGAGTCACGCATAATGCCACATTCTGTAGGAAATAGGAGAATATCATATGAGACGGTCACGACGAGTGAGCCTCGAAATCTTTGAGTTTTCTAAAAAGCCTTGAAAGGTCTGAAGTACGATTATTTGCATAATTTGTACGTACTGCATACGTGAGCGGAAGTAAGTCTTGACATTAGGTATGAGTCCGCTGTATTAGGGGTGCTCATGCGAGCTTTACCTTTCCGAAGCATAGACTTGGCTCTCCCAATGTTTGATTGAAGAGCTGTGTGGTAGCATCTGAATAAGGAGAGAACCAAACGACCGACTGAAGACGACTCTATTTGGGCGCGACCGGCGCGCTTTTTCTGCCATTGCGCCAAGTCATTGGCGCAGCCTCTGAGTGGGTAGATGAGACTGCAGATTTGCCGGCTCAATATGGTTTGTGACTGAAATTCTCTCATGTGCAAGAGATGAGAAGACGCTTTCAGCAAACACAACTACTTAGGGTGAGTAATCGTTTGCTGTCTGTTGGCGAACTTGTAGGCCTTCTCTAAAAGAGCTCTTTCCGTTGTCCCCCCCCCCCACCCTTCTGATGGAATTGCCGGGAAAAACTCCAACTTTTCTTAAGGTTCTATTCATTCCACTTTTCCGGAAGGACGCCTTGGCTTTCTCCTTGTTTATGGTCCTGCAAGCAGACTCGCGGAATTGTATTCGATTTCTTCACGGATTTAATTTATGCCGATTAAACTTCCTCCCAGCCATAAATTTCCTTCCAGAGCTTCAATTAATCTTAGCCATATGTCAGTGTTGTTTTTTTGCTGCCTGCTATTGAGATTGTCTTATCCCATGCGCCGCCACGGCAGTTGTAGCAAACAGGCCTCATCTACAGGGATGAAGAGGCAGGCGCGCTTCTCAAATGTCTCTACATACGTGGCGTGCGTGGGCCTTAGGGCGCGCTTGCACTGGCTCCAGCCGTGCCGACACCTTCTGGTGAGCCAGCGACGCCGGGTGGACTCCCCGGTGGCGTTCAGCCTGCCGTCCTCAGCTGTGCGGGGCCGGGACTGCAGGGTGCCGCACTGCACGACACTGCTGGCGCCTGCACCGGCCCGGACGACGCCCACACAGAAGGTGTGACCATGTGTCAACGGGTCCTTAGCTGTTATGGTCGCCATCGGAGGCAACAGCCCCCTCTGCATTAATCCCTCATTGCTGCTGGGGGGGCGCCTCCTTGCCAGAATGGCTTTTGGTGCCGTAAGAGCGCGGATTAAGCGTAACAACGTCTATTGCAAGAGAGCCTTTTATAGGCGTTTGCAAACAGCCCATGGGAGCGCCCGAGGATAATTTTGGCAGGGACATACAGCTCTGGCGTCTCATGAGAATGGGCTAATCTCTCTAAGGGTCCCCCTTTTTCCACGATTATGGCGAAATCATAATAGTAATTCCTTCTGACTTGGATCGCCCGTGATGAAAGCTGAGGCAGCCCGACAGCCTGACGCACATGAAGTAATGCCTTTCCAACCATAACTGGCAGGCAGTCGACGTCTCCGCTCCTGTATTATATTGTACTGAGCTGTGTTCTATGTACGTAGGAAGCATAAAAAAGACAGCAAATTCACCTATTCCTTTCTCCAGCTCCTCTTGCTGTCTCTGGCCTTCCACATATTTGCTCGGAGTAGTTTGTTGCACGATCCTCTCTTCTTCCTCTGGAAACGTATAATGCTCCACAGTACGTAAAGGAATAGAGAATTCCTGCTATGTACTACATAATATACGCGCACAGTTGCCTGGAATTGCTGCTATTACCCTGGGCTGTGATAAAAAGAGACTCTGCCGCCGAAGCTTCCTCCCACGTGGTCATTGGACATCAAGCGAGCATTTGATCAACTCCAGAGGCGAGTTGTTTGGACGCAATTTCGGCCGCCGCAATATACCCGGCAAAAGTCCCGAAACAAGAGACCGTTCGGAATCCCAACATTGGCATTGGCAGGGTCATTTCTCTCTCTCTGGCCTCCGGATTGTGACACATTAAATCAATTTGCCGTGTCCTGGGCATGAAGTGTAGACACTGCACTGCGTTAGCCGGCATCTAGTAGTATGGCTTGGACTTGGACGAGCCGTACGTACAGCAAGGCACAGCTCCTTGCAGCACAAAGCAGTACAGTACGTTGCGTAAGGTTGGCACGTCAATGGCGTAGCAGGGACTGCAGAAAAGTTTGCAACTTAGATTCTCTGGAGTAGTACAGTAGGTCCGTACACGATGGGTGGCTGCGGCAGGGACAAGGGGAAGAAAAGAGAGTTGCCCCATCTTCTTTTCCCCTACTTCTTCCCCTTTTCCCTCTCCTTGGTGCACCCTAGTGGAACGGAAACTCTGGCGACATGCATACGTATACATACATGCATGCATACGTATACATATTGGGCTAGGTCAAAAATGAAAATTTTGGAATTTACCTGAGGGCATCTTTGGTTTGTTACTTGATGCCAAATGGTAAAGATGTAGTCAAAAAAAACTTTTTGGACCCCCCTCCATGGTAATAAGGCTTTAACACATAAGTTCAGTACATAACCAGGTGCTCAGATTTTGAGCACCTGAGATGAAAGACCTGTGACAAAGCTGCCAGCACTTTGTTTTTAGTCGCATTTGCCTGCAGTGCTTCATTTTGGCATCTAGAAAGTCATTTAGCAGGTTGACCTAACAACCTTGTGTCTAAAATACTTTGAAGGCAGAGAGGGGACCCAAAAAGTCATTCCATTTGACTAGAAGGTCTTCAAGTGAATTCTTGCAACAAATCTCGAATGCCGCAAGAGGTTAAAAAAAATTGACCTAGCCTAGTATGCATACATACAGAGGCATACATACATGCATGCATGCATGCATAACAAGATTTCACTAAGACCTTTTCTTTAGGGTTCTTTTCCACATGGACTCTTAGCTCCCAGTTTCACAACACACTGTATATCAGAAGTGGAGTTGACAATGCTTCCTTCAGTCATTGCACTGAGGTACAGAAGTGGAAAGCCAAGAAGCACACCCAGAACCAAACTGATATACACATTGACTCTGGAACCACTCATTTGTTTACAGCACAACCAAACTTACTACAGTGCATAACTTTGATCTCACATTGTGGAAAATGGGTCCTAAATGCCTTTACCAAAATGTTACATTTTCCCCCCCAAAAAAACTCAGCATTTTTTCGAACCAGCCTAAAACATACCACGTCCCCCAATGCATGGGTACCCAAGGAGGGGTGAGAAACTGGAAGAATAACCATTGAGGTTAAATGCTAGAGAGAAGGGATTTTGAAATTTAGCCCGTGCATTCCTTGTTTTTTTTTCTCTCCTCCTTCCTCATCTGTCTCGTTTAGTTTCCTGAATGAATTTCCCTGGGGGTCCCTCAAAGTGGTTTTTTTCCTACACAAGTCTCCCACCCCCTGCAGATCATATAAACGGAATTCTGAAGATGTTTTGCTGTAAAATATTATCTGCTCCCTTGACACCAGAGTCTCGGAGGAAGAGGAGAGATGGCGGAGGCAACACTGATCTTGTGGATTATGTCCGGATGGACAGCAAAGTATTCGCGGCGGAGGCGCCAAGGCAGGAAAACGATCAATCGGGAGGGCGAAAGCAACGTATGAGCAATAAATAAACAAGATAAAAGTTGAGCTAAGGGCGCAAAAAGAAAAAAAAATGGCGGATGCGAATCATGACGAATGGCAGTTTCAACAATACAATGAACATCGGCGGCCTCCAACAAGAAGATCTTGCGTCGAGTTTTGCATCGCTGGGTGAGCAGCCACTGACTGTGGCGCATACGTAGTCGTGCGTGCAGAATCTGACGCTGTAGCTGCAGCGACTTCCACTGCTGCTGCGTGCACGGGGCCAACGTGCGCTGCTGGTGCTGCGTCAGGAAGTGAATAGAGATCGGGCTTGTATCAGTTATCACATAGACGTCACCATAAAAAAGTGGGCTGGAAGATGAAGCACTCGCAGAATGGACATCCTGGTGGAGCAGGAGAAGTCAGACAGAAAACTCTTAAACAAACGTCGATCGTCTGATCTGGCAAAAGTTTCCTCCCCAGACAAGGAGAACGCGTCTTGTTCCAACTCCAAGCATAGACTGCCGATGTTGGCTGTACATAATCGAACGGTTTTCTTGGCCATCTTTTTTTTGAAAAAAAAAAAAAAGTGAAAAGAAAAATTGCACTCGCACTCAGCCCTGGTTGGAGAGAAGCTCTTTGAAAGATACCCTAACTTTTGCGGCTGCTTTTATGCACTCCAGCCAATAAGGGGAGAAATGGCAAGAAAAAAGAGGGGTTGAGCGATGGGGGGAAAAAAGAGAGAAAAGTATGGGTGGTTGGGCTGCCCGTTTATGTGTGGCAGCAACGACGTCCCCTACGTACTACATTTGCATAGAAAAGAAGCTTTCTAACGGAAGAAGAAGCAGTTTGTGCTGCTGCCAAGGAAAGTGTGAAGTGCGTACGAGTGATGAGACAAGAAAGGCCTTCTTTTCGTTTAAACTGCCTGCACACATCCACCTTAGTGGGGAGCGAGAATGATATGAGCGAGCACTTCAGCCTCGGCTGAAGCCAGAGAGGACGACGCCGCGCGGGCAACAACAGGGCCGGCAGGTACGTGTGCAGCGCGTTCTCCGCTCTGTTCCGCGCCTGCGCCACTGCCTTCCTTCACAGTTTATAGACGTCGGACGCATCCTACTTTCGTTCACTTCGAAGGCCAAAAAAAGGCTGGGATGGGGATGTTTTTCTCCGGAAGAACCAGGCAGCAGCGGGTCTTGGCTGGCATCACGGCGAGGGAGGCAGAGAAGTTGGTTAGAATTTTTTTTTCTTCTTCTCCAGCGCCGCTGCCGTTTTTTCCCGCCCAGATGGATCCATGGTCGGATGGCGAGAAATTAAGGAATTCGGCTCACGTATTTGTGGCTAAAGAGAGGAGAAACTTGCCTCCTTTTGTGCATTTTTGTGGTCGCTGCTCCTCAGCAGGATCTGGGGGAAGAAGGGCCGGGGGGAGGGCCGGGGGAGAAGCTCTTGGGCGCTTAAGAAAGCCGATTAATCAGGGCCTGAACTCCTTTGCCTCCGAGAAGCTAAATCAGGCGAAGATTTTCCCCCTTTTCTACGCTATTAGCGGCCAGGTTAGTGCCCCTTCGATTAACATTCCAGGCACGTTTTCCTCGTTCTGGTTCTTTCCACCACCTCCTTTGTTATTCTCGCAGTTCTCGCTGTTTGTGCAAATTGTCTTACTAATTCTCTCTTGGGCACAGATTCGGGGTGAGCTTTGGGGTTTTTTTTTTCCTTGTTGGCTTAATCGAAGGTCGGCGAGGAGATCGCTTTAGAACTAACTGTTTTCTACTCCTCCGTTGGAGGGAGATGAAGCAGATCACAATGTCGGGGGGAGGGGGGGAATTTTTGACCACTCACTCTTCTTCGATCTACACACCCCGCTCCTCGTGGACAGGAACGTCGAGCACAGCATGGACAGGCCCAAGATGGACTGTTCCTGCGGTCAGGTCTGCCCTTCCTACGTCAGTATGTAGTGATTCAACAAGTCTCGGCTGGAACTGGATCTCGGTCTGCTTGAAGGGGCTGGAGGCTTGCATGTCAGTCGAGATCCACAAGGTGCCCAAGGTGCCCAAGGTCCGCGTGTGTCGACCCACACCCAACGGAACGGCAGAAGTCTCCTGCCCGTACGTGTCTTCAGAATGTTGAGCATGTCTGGACCCCAAGATTAGGTCTTGTCCCTTATTGCTCAAAAAGACGGGACAGGAAAAATGCCCAATCAATCTTCATGCGTTTAAGCTTCAGGCCCCAGATTTTCATTAAATCTTGTTCCTTAATCTGCGAAAAATCTGGCAACATGTGTGCATTCTCAGCGAGGTCGGATTACGGTGTGGGAGCCATTCGTGGAAAGTGGGGGGACACCAGTGAGAACTGTTGATTCTTGGAGAGTGCCCGAACTGCGTGAGAGAGAAAGCGTCTCTTCGATGACGCAGAGCACAAGAGACGAGGCGCCAAGACTAGGCATGTGCAAAACAAGGCCCGCCAATGACTTGGTTCGGACGTACTCAATCACCTGCGTCTCTCTGCCCTGTGCATACTTTCGTAACACGTGTGCTTCCTGTGGGAGAGCGAGAAAGGTGGACCTGCCTGATGTCAACGAAGTCACCGTTAGTAGTAGTCTTTGAGCGCTGTAGCTCATAATAATACGACATAAATCACACAATGGCCTTGGTTGAAGGGCCACTCTCTTTGGGCGAAAGATCAAACGAATTGGTGCAACTGTTGCACCTGTGTGCATGAAAACGTGAGAGTGACGTGTCACTCTGCACAACAGTTGGCGCCTGATGCTTTCTCAGTCCTCTCTTGAAGGCGTAGCACGTATGGCATGCGCACTACACATTATTTACGAATTTCTCGCTAGTGGCGCACTGTGCGATAAGTAGAACAGTCAAGTCTTGGCGAAGTTGCTCTCCCGCTGCTATGCACGACATGTACTGAGTACATGTGCACTTCACACACCCCCTCCCTACCCGCTGTATTCTGTCTCCACCAGACAGAACGGAGACCCTCCTAAAAAGGGATGATAACCTCGGGAGGGGAATCTTCAATCGCAGATTTCTTCTTGAAAGGTAGGGAAGGGCATGAGAAGTAGACGTGGGCAAAGAGACGCCGAGGAAATGAGCCGATAAAACGTTTGTCTGGCTTTTGCTCGGACCCCCCACACGTGACAAGAGTTCAAAGAGCACAGCTCAGGCACCTCGAGAACGTCAATGCACTTAGGGAAAATTTGGCTTCCTAGAACGACGACGACGACCGCTTGCCCGCGTGTACGGAATACGTGCGGGGCGTCGAGAGGACGTTCACACTGGTCCTTCAACACTTGCCAGAAGCCATCGACAAAGCCATGATGTGATTCGAAATGTCAGAGCCCTACTTGTTACCACTTCCCCATTCCACCACCACCACCACCACAACCCCATCCCCCCCCTCCTTCTTTGTGAGCTTCCACTCAAGCGCACTAAATACAATGAGCAATCGCATCAATCCTCTCTTCTTCACTACTTCAAAGGCCCATAAGCAGTAAGGCCCCCCCCTCGATAGATCCACTCAGTTTGGTCTCAATCCACCCGTAGAGCTATACGTAGTATAGGCAATCACGTGCGTATGCTCTGCGTGTGCAAACAAAACCTTCTCGGCTGGCTGACTTGCAACTCCGCACGAGGAAGAGGCAAAAGCAAGCAATCTGACAATGTAGATATCTGTGTCGGTCGGGCTACATACAACTACTGCCCCTATTCTGTGGGGAGATGTCCGCATTATCCTGACGCGTGGATACACACGCACTCTACGCCTCATAACCAGTGTTGTGCTACCAACAGCCTGAAGTTGTACGTGTGAGATAAAAGAGATGAATGGATGCACGCGTACCTGTTGAAGCATTCTCTTTCTTACTGCCAATGTAGGGGAACAACCAGCCTGAGGTGTTCCCCTTGAGTAGGCTGAGGTCCCCCTTCCCCGTAACGTACGGTGCATACGTGTGCGCAGCACTTGATGCATAGAGAACGTGATTTTTTTGTGCTGAGACTTGAATTGCAAGGATGAATCTTTAATGAAAGGAAGACGCTTCTTTCAGCAACGTTTGGAAATCGATTCTGTTGGGCCAGCTCATCTCTCTGCTGCTCTGCTCCTCCTCCATCCTCTGTCAGATCCTCGTCGACAACTACAACGTCAAGATGCCTTCAGGTCAGTGCAAAACATTATTTTCGTTCCCTATCTCTGGAAACCTTACTCCTACGGTGACACCCGTGCAATTACTGTTACACGACAGATAGTTCGACAGATGCACTTGATAAATACAAAAGGCTCCTTTCTTTCTTTCCCTGTCCCTTTCAGGCCAGATGCTTCTCCACTACTTCATGCTCTCTCTGGTGTATTTGACCTTGCTGTTGCGCCGACGAAGTAGCAGACACCAAAGTCCAGCCAACATAGTGCGAAAGAGAGGAATTAGGTAAGAAGAAAGAAAGACGTTGCACCGATGCTGACACAAGAAAGCTACTCATGTCAACCTCCTCTAGGTATTTCTTCCTAGCCGTCGTGGACGTGCAGGCCAACTATCTCACCGGACGGGCCTTCCAGTACACCACCCTCACCAGCGTGCAGGTGAGGATGAACACCAGTAGCAGCATGAGCATTATGCTCATGCCCAACCCCGATGCTTTGTGCCACGCTGTCATGTTGTGGGCTTAAAGGCCTTTGTGGCTGAGGCTTTTTTTTCCGCGGACTCAGGGATTGTGCAGGGGGGGGGGAGACGAACAGAGAATTGTGAGACGGTCCCCCCCCCCGTGTTGTGGGGCCCGTGG
>JAAUXU010083650.1_pt1 | contig 17137 bp, 16 predicted proteins | sample 7278151 | NCBI WGS metagenome assembly JAAUXU01 (sample SAMN14350113, study PRJNA611818) | marine sediment metagenome | isolation source: surface marine sediment (1.8m) | place: French Polynesia: Moorea | collected 2018-08 | reverse complement strand
GTGTTGACACAGGCCTTCATTGCATGTGACGATGATGTCACCTCCTCCTACCTGCCCAAATGAATGAATAAATGTCATATTTACTTTCAGTGTTTGAACAGCTCATTAAACCGCCGCCGCTGTCGCCCTCATACCACCCCAGGATGCAAGATAGCCGTCAACACAGAGATCAAAGTCTTTATGCATTCCGTAAAATTGCTCTTTATGCGTGTTTGGCAACATAGGACACGAGCTCTCTGCAGTCTGAAAGTACTGCTGCCCCATGCATGGGGGCAGCCGTGAGGGCAGCCGTGAGGGCAGCCGTGAGGGCAGCCGTGAGGGCAGCCGTGAGGGCAGCCGTGAGGGCAGCCGTGAGGGCAGCCGTGAGGGCAGCAGGGGCTGAGCGTTCAAAATAAGCCAAGTGTCCAATGCACATGTTTTCCGTAAGATTGTCCATTTTGCTCTGGTTGCTCTGATCATCGCTTTGGCTGCTCTGATTGCTTCAATTTTGCCACAATTGCCGACACTAATTGTAAAAGTGCAGCACCCATTTATTAGTGACCATATTACCTTTTCCCTTTTTGTAGTGCCTTTGGAGCACTGGACCTCTGCTGTACCACCCACTCTCAGTACATAAGGAGGGTGGAAAAGAAGTTTCTTTGCTTGATGGCCTTGGTATGAACAAAATGAATGCAAAATGGAGAGTCCTACTTAAAATTAAATGACGCTGACAGAAGCTCTCAAGTCACAGTCAAACCTTCAAGCTGCGATACTGCTTGGTCAGGGGTCATATTGTATCTTAACGACATATCACAAGTTGGAGAGATGACTCGGTCAGCAACAAAGTCATCGGTCTATGGGTCAAGCAAGCATGCAATTGTAGGAGCGAGGGGCAGAGCATCTTTAGGAAAAGTAGCTTCGAGTCCCTAGGGCAGTACTTTTAAGTAAATTGGATGCCTCATGGTTGTGAATGTGCGTCAATGACGGAGAGCAGGGTGAGGGCAGAAGTGAGGAAGACAGTCTGAAAGGAAAGGCTTGATATGGGAAGAATGCGCACGTATTTTCCATGCATTTTCCCATGCATTTTTGCAGCTGTGTAGAAAGCACGTGCGCACTTTGGGACCAGGACCCGGGTCTTCAGCTCAATATCAAAGGTCTCCCTAATAGGGAAATCCTTTGTCAGACAAGATTACATCATCCTTGGCACGACAGGCATCCTTGCCTGAATCTTATCCCGCGGAACCCAAAATGCCAGTCCCCTGAGCTCTATAAAGAGGACATGAAGCACTTTGTCAAACACGACACTGGCAGTGCAGTCCGAAATACCAAACAAAGCTCATGGGATGATAAGGGAACAAATTCAGCTTAATTTCGACAAGGGACAGGTCCAGTTGCTGAAGCTGTGAAAGCTTGTAAGACTTAGTTAGATATCTTCACAATTGTGCAATCAGGTTTTAGGATTTTGCCCTCTGCACCTCTGTATGCTCATACCTGACAAAGTCACTCTCATTTCGTGACTTTACGTGACCAGTGGGGAAAATGGGTGGCGCAAAAGTCAGACTTGTCACTTCATCTTTTTTTCCCCCATCATCGAAATGAGTGGAGCAGATGATAGACATGAGAGTTGGCAGCCAAAGGGAGCCATTCTACTTTTTTCTCTTTGGTTGATGTGGTGAACCTGTGGAACTGCAGGTCTGGATTTCTGTAGTAAGTATTGGTGCACCGGGCAACGCAGCATGAAGAGTCATCATAATTTATTCCTGAGGCCAATAAATTTGTTCCTGTGTTTCACGTCTGCCGGAGCTAATACAACCATATTCAAATCACATAAATTTCATCATGTCTGTAAGGCTTAGTTCTTGCTATGACCTTGACTTGCTCTGATAGCATTCATGATGGGTTCGACCAGAGGTGTGAGTCACCGTGTTTTCCTTGATCAAGAAGGGCCCTCACGCACACGCAATAGACAGACCATCTGATTTGATCACTAAATTTGATAGCTGTTGCTCAGCAGTGACCAGGGAAAGGCTTGCCGAAGGAATGTGTGGGGATCAGAGATAACAGTAGAGCTACGCTAGATCGGCCAAGAATTCCCCCAGCTGGCACGGCTGCCTGACTTTGTGGGAGGAAAAATCAGCTGCCCCTGCAAAGTGCTGCTGTTGCCTTAGAGTGGCAAACCTCATGAGCTGTCTTGTGTCATAAGGCACCATTTGACTTTGTCACTGTGATCACCATACTGCGTGACCCTGCCTTTGGCCTAAGCTAACCTAAAGTTCATGCTTTAGAAACATGTGATGGGGTGGACAACCACTACCTGACTCTAGTTCATTTGGTATGTCAGAATTACCTGCGTCTGCACCTAAAGAAAGTTCTGCGTGACATGTCGGCCAAAAAGTGTGGAGGAAATGCAATTCATAGAATACATAGTTTCAAAAATGTTTAGTCTGTATTTCTGTCATACCAAACTCAAGTCAAATAAACACTAATTTTGAACACTAACTTATCATGTTTACATTTACTGAACACCACTATAGACCCTGCTTTTCTGCCACTCTCATGGGTCAGCTGCACTTTGACTGCCGCAGCAGTGTCTTGGCCGAACTGACATTGATGATTAGGAGCTCCAATTTGTTGCACAGAGACATGTTGCAACGGAAAATAGTGATGGTGACACATTACAGTTTAGAGTGAGTTAGGCACAAACTTGATGCGATTTTTAAAAGTACGGACTTTCACAAAGATTAGCAATACCTGCAAGATGTGGAGCAGGTGCAGCTGCCACCCTGAAAAAAGTTGACCTCAAGTAACTGGCAGTATTTTGAGTTATCGCTGTTTCTGTGACATTACAAAAGTTGGTAAAGAACAAGAAAACTATCCGTCAGGTATTGACTGTATCATACCTTTTCATTCTCAACACTATAAACTTAAAGCATGTTTTCAGCAACTCACTATCAGACATAGGAATTACATGTCAGCCTGCTGTTCAAGCACCTGGGATCCTTTTATTACCCTGTCCCTTCACGTCTCTAAACCACAGGAAGCTTCAAAATTAAATTTTCCGAGGGTGAAATGGGTGAGAGCTATGCAGAAAAATATGAAATACCTGCATGCCCTTGCCAGCCTTGACCATGAAGGGTCAGTGACCAAGATATTGGCCAGGCCAAGAAGGTCCAAATGAAGTCACTGACAAGTCTGCCATGACTGCAGGGTTCGTCCTTACAGAGAAAGTACACTGTTCTTGTGGGGAGTTTGGTACTTAGCATGGCCAACATTCCATTGTCTGGCTTTATAGCCAGTATAAAAGTGGTGGGATTTTCAGTTAAGGCAAAGAGCCGAAAAAAGAGCTGCGGAATTTTCCGAAACTTGGGAGCTGAGCTAGCTCATGGGCCGACGACTCCCCTAATAAATATTTTACAACAGAGAAATACCTCACAATCAACTAGTGCAAACAAGGCGGAATCTGATGCATGCACCTCTATGAAACTCATCATCGTCACTAGTGTCCGAAAAAGTCACGTCGATAAACTCCTTCTGAGTCACTCACTGGAGTGACTCCACCACTGGAGAGGTGAATTGCTCTGAATTTATCCCCGCAGTTCGCTCATCTCCTCAAAACATCCATCACGAAAAACTGTATCAATGATTTCTGATATGTTCCTGCTGTGTTTTGGGGGCTTCTTGTCTCCATAACTTAGTGGATGATGACTCGCTCAAAATAGTAGAAATGTTTGGAAGGAAATGTTTTGTTGTCTGGTGCCTGACCACATCCATCGTTTGGCAATGGTCAAGCCATGGCTGGTTCATCTCCCTCCAAATAAAATACTTTTTCACCCTCAATATGTTAGCTTAAGAGCTTTAAATTAGTAAACATTTTGTCATTGTTAGCCAAGGGAGATGTATTGAAACTTTGTGGAGTCAATTGCCCAACAAACTGGTGAAATAAGCTGCAGTTTTAATTTACCTTCCTTGACTGACAATAGCAAAAATTTCACTAATTTACTGCACTGAGGATGGAGATCCGGACCGGATCCTGATGGGATCCGGAAGCTTTCCTCAAGTCCGCCAGACACCGGGACCGCATCGGGGTTGGGATGATGCTTTCGCAGATCCAAAAGGGATCCCGGAATCCAGAAAACAACGATTGATCCCTGTGTGGCGTTTCGGCCCGGTTCAGCAGGCCCAAGTCTCGACCCCGACCGGCATCCACAAGGCTATTCGACCCGTCTGTACTAAGTTAACCTGGGGCTGGACTCACATTTCTTTCGTTCTGCTGTGCCTGCGTGTCTTTTTCGGCTGCTGTTGTTTCCACTCACCGATTGGAAATAAAGGCCAGCGTCAGAAAAAAAGGCTCTGAAGGTTGTGTGATGATGTCAGTGGAGGTAGCAAAGTCAAAACAAAAAAGCTGCCAAAAAAGGCGACCACAAAAATGTAAGTCTAGCCACAGCTTTACTAGATCCACGGTGAAATACCCAGCCAACCCATTACTAATTCTTATCTTCCTAGTCACACTATAAAAGACCCCAAATGTAGTCGAGTCAATACTTCGTTTCATATTGAGGACGCGTTTGGTCGTGCCAAGTCCACATCAATCATGTTCAAATTGCTTGAAAAGGAGGATCTCGAGGCCGCCATTGGTGAGGTCGACAAGAGTCCTACGATCTTGAGGACACCGTTGCTGCAGGCGGCTGGCAAAGAGGAGGAGGGTCGAAAGTGGTAAGAAAAGAAACCCTTTTTGTAGGTTAGGTTAGTGGTGGACGATCCATATCCAACCAGACACAGGTGAGGTTTAGAGGCCGCTACTGAATCTCGGGTATTTTTAACGTTGTTGAATATGAGTCAATGTCATATGAAAGCAATAAGAAGGCATTATCGCATTGGATGTTGGGCAGGTTTACGGTCAGCTGCAAAAGCATTAATAACAGCTAATGTTTTCTGTCCGAACAACACAATATTGTATGACTGACATTTGATTTGCATGCGACAAATTATGAATTTAAATTCGGCCTTTTTTTCTCATTTTTCTACGCACCTGGATGTTTTGCATCGTTTTACATCATGGCCTTTACCGCGTATGCTAGAAAGTTTGAGGTCTAGTTAGGTTAGGTTGCTGTTATTTCTTACTCATCAAGTAACAGCCCTCATCAGTGATGTAGTGGTCCTTACAAGTCACTGGTGCCGTTAATACCCTGATGTCCCAAAACACTTTTTGTTCGACTTGTTTGGGTTTTCTTATTGCCAGAGCAAAACTTTTAAGGTAAGTACAATGTAAGGTAAGTAAAGTGTAAGTACAATGACTGGTGTTATCTTGATCTCACCTCTACATCAACCACTTTGTTAGTTCCTAACTCTTCAATCACCAGCACTTGTGACGTTAGGCAACCACCTGTTCAATGAGCAGACACCAGAGATCATTTCAGCCAAACAGCTTGTGGTGCTATTTTAATCTGACAATGATCGAATCTTTTGTTCTAAATTGCCCGATGTTGAGAAACCGACGGAATAGGAAGTTGGAGCCAATTCTTAGGCATTTTTGCCTCACGATCAGTCATGGTTGAGAAAACGAGCATTGAAAAGTAGGAAGAACGTATAAAACTTTTAAGTGTCTGACTTTTTGTTGTGCCATGTTTACAGGGACCTTTTTGCCGATGCTTCCGGGAAGTCTGCTTGGGAAACTCCTCCGGGAATGGACTTCTTCCTGAAGATGGAAAGCATGCAGGGGCTGGGGTCCTTCAAGTTGAGGGGCATCATTCCCCAGATAATGGCGAAGTGCAAGGGGCTGAATGGCAAGATGAAGTTCGTCTCATGCACGGCAGGTGTGTGCGCAACACTGCTGGCAAGAATCCAGCAACCTTCGCTCCACTTTTCACATGTCCGACGTCGGCGTGGTCTTCCCCCCCACCTTTTGACATCTTCATGTGTGTCACGTTGTTTCTAGGCAACTACGGGATCTCTCTGGCCAGCGTGGCCAGCAAGCTAGGGTGGGAGGGGGTCATATTGATGGCAGACACCCCCTTCATCGACGGGAACAGGGAGCGCACGATCAAGGGGTACCCCGGGATGACGGTGGAGAGAGTTCCAGAGCAAAATCTTCTGAAGAGGGCAGAAGAGGTGACTCAAAACGAATACATATAACATATACGCATTGGTCACTTTTGCTGCAAGTATAGTAATGATTATGATTTTGCTCGACGGTTTCGTACAGTACGAAGATGATGGCTACGTGAACATGAGTGCATACGACGACCGCAACCTGATCGCCGGCTACAGCTCCATAGCCAAGGAGATCTTGGACGAGGTACCCGACGTGGACGTCGTTATCATGGGCTGTGGAGGCGGGGGACTCCTGGCAGGAGTTGCCGCAGGGCTCAAGACGCTCAGTCCAAGGTTCAGAGAGGCGATGAGTGTCTTGTTACAACGTTATTGCAACTTTTTACTTAACAGGGGCGAGGCGATTTCAGTGTACGGCGTCGAACCGGAGAGCCAAGACAAATTGTCCCGGTCGCTGAAGGTACGGTCTGTAGGTAGTCAGGAGTCCAACATCATGCTGTTCTTATAGGCGGGAAAACCGGTGTCGGAAAGCACGGGCTACTCGGTGGCGGTCGGGCTGTCTGCGCCGTCGATTGGCATCGTCCCCTTTCACCACGTGAAGAGCTACGCCTCCTCCATCATCATCGTGTCCGACGACGACCTGCGCAAGGCCGTCTCGGTCTCTTTCGAGCGCGCCAAGCTGGTCATCGAACCGGCCGGAGTCGCCGGAATCGCTGCCATCCTCTCTGGAAAGGTAAGGTTACTGTGAAGCTTCATACAAAAGTGACTCCGTCAGATAGATGCCGTTTGTCCTTTAGAGCTGTTTTTCTGTAAGACTTTTGTCCACTCTCTTTCTTCGGGGTTTGTGTGGGGTGAGGTTTAGGGATGGAATCGAGCTGGACCCAAGGGTCCGAATGGTCTTTTGCTTGCTCTACAAGCTCTAACTGTATTTCGAGCCCGACCCATCCCTACCCAAGACACCCAATTCACTGGGAAGGAAAAATTCAAGTCTTTCCCCGCCCTGGCACAAATTTTCCATTGACGTCACGGGACAAAACCAGTTTTTCAAGTCTTCATGCATTTCCCTATTAAACAACTGTATAAACACAATTGTGTATTATTGATACTCTCATGCAGAGCAACTTATACATCGGCAACTTTAAAGTACAATAGAAAGTTACGAGCACTTTTTTCCAGTTGGCGGCCCAGACGGGCATGGACCTGAGGGGAAAGAAGGTGGTGGCCATCGTGAGCGGCGGGAACGTCACGCCCGCGGAACTGGTCAGACTGTGCCAGCAGGAGAAGACAGAATGATTTCCAGGAGGAATTAACGCTGTAGTCGAGTCATCTGGGCTCCAGCGAGTCACCGTTGTTTCTACAGAGCTGGCCAGGATGATTGAAGTGTGTTTTCATTGTTTTTATCCTAAGACAAACTGCACTGGGGCTCGGATGAATCATTGGTTGGTTGCCAATTCTTGGTGTCAACGTCGAACCTCTCCAAGTTATCCCCTCTTGAATTCAACCACTGCAATGTGTGTAATGTAAACACTGCAATGTAAGCACATAAGAAAGCAAATAAAAATATCGTTACTTGATAGGAAAAAAATCATCCAAGAGAGATTTATTACATAAGCAACTCTTAAGCGTTGCAAATTATCAAGCGCTTGTTCGTATGTAAGTTTTCCCCTCAACTCTCTTGGGCCACTTTTTTTATTCTGTTCCAACTTTTTGACTCATGATTATGTAAACGTTATGTTCTGGCCACTTCACACATCACAATTGGATCTTCTGCGTCTCTGATGGATAAAAAGTATGACGTGAATTGGCATCAACCTGTTCAAAATTGAGCCGCTGCTGTAAACGAGACCTATCTTTCATCTGAAGCCTAAGTGGTAGTTAGTTGGTCTCAAGAAGACAAAATTTCAAATAAACTTACCTCCTACGTCTATCATTCTATATATCTCTTACCTTTGAGCATCTTGCATCGATCGCCAAAGCAAATGTGATCAATGAACGGAAAGTTGCTGCATTCACCACTAAAATCACCTGACATTCCACAGTAAACAGGGTTAACGTTAAACATTGTTGACTTTAAAAGTGTTCAACTCCTGCTTTAGACTCTACAGAGACGTAACTTGTGCAGCATCACGGGTAGAGCAATTCCAACTGGTGACCACCGCTCGAGCCATTCAGGCTGTGCTCATCTCCGAGGATTCTCTGTCAGGTGCAGCACAACTTCTTGAGAGAAATCAGCGGCTTCCTCTTCAACCAGATGTCTGACCTCTGAAAGGCCCAGAACGACCAATCAAGAGCATTCGCACTTTGTCCGGTGAACATGGCGGTGGTCTCAGAAGAGCACAGTCTTGCTGGGCTCCAGGTGGTCCTCAGTGGACTCGTTGTCGGATGCCATTTCATACCTTGTGACGTAGGTTTAGACAGGTTTTAGACAGGGATGTTCTGCAGCATGAATAATGGCATTTCTAAATGTAGACATGTGATTGAGTCATGCCAGAGCTCATTTTAAAGCTGTCTTTGCTCCACAATCAATGCAACTTTCATGCATCTTTTGTGAGACTTGGTGCTGCAATGTTTATTGTTTGAGAGATGGTAAATTAGGGAAATCACAGGTAGAAGATAATGTGTAACTGTTAATAACACATTAAATGTCATTTTCAGGAAATGAACAGAAAAGAGAAGATGTAGAGTATGATGTGCGGTTTTCAAAACAGATGATTGGCTCAACTTTTGCAGCGATGTGAGTAGTAAAAGTTCCAAGGCAAAAAAAAGCTCTGGGCTGTTTTGGGAGGTGGCAACAGATGGAGGATACTTTGGATTGATATAGAGACATTGACCTGAAAATGACATCAGCTGCAGAGCAAAGACAGAGCTTTAAAATGAGCTACAGGGTGACTGAACGCCAGCAGAGTAATTTGATTTTCATAACGGCGACATTTCTTCCATCGCGTCCGGCATGTGACAGTACCAGGCAGTTCCGCAGCCACAACGTCAGAAGAGGAAAAAGCCGCCAAAATGCTCAGTTCCACCCTGTGTGGATCCACACTTGTGGATCCTTCGGCGGTCGTGTCTGTCTTAAGCGATCACCTTGTATGGGAAAGCCTAACACGCTCACCTACGAGGACAGTCGACTTTCCATTTTGTCCGCTCCACGCATGACCGAGTGGTTTGAACAAGAAAGTTGAAACTCACTTTTAGGTCATCGTGAAAATCAACCTAAACCTAAGGAAAGGTGCCAATTTCTCCTCGAAATCTGTCAATCAATGACAACCGTTTACCACATGGAATCTCTCAATGATGAGAAATATCCTTCCAAGAAGAATGTCTTTCCAAGTTAAGAAACGTCTTTCACAAAGACATGCCTATGTCTTTTCAGGACAGGAAAATGCCTCTTCCGGCAAGGGAAATGGCTCTCCAGGCTGGGAAAATGGCTCTTCAGGGAAGGGAAATGGCTCTTCAGGCAAGGGAAATGGCTCTCCAGGCTGGGAAAATGGCTCTTCAGGCAAGGGAAATGGCTCTTCAGGCTGGGAAAATGGCTCTTCAGGGAAGGGAAATGGCTCTTCCAGGCTGGGAAAAAGACTCTCTGGATAGGGAAATGGCTCTTCCAGGCTGGGAAAAAGACTCTCTGGATAGGGAAATGGCTCTTCCAGGCTGGGAAAATGCCTCTCCAGGCTGGGAAAATGGCTCTTCAGGGAAGGGAAATGGCTCTTCCAGGCTGGGAAAAAGACTCTCTGGATAGGGAAATGGCTCTTCAGGCAAGGGAAATGGCTCTCCAGGCAAGGGAAATACCTCTCCAGGCTGGGAAAATGGCTCTCCAGGCTGGGGAAATGCCTCTTCCAGCAAGGGAAATGCCTCTCCAGGCAAGGGAAATGTCTCTTCAGGCAAGGGAAATGCCTCTCCAGGCAAGGGAAATGGCCCTCCAGGCTGAGAAAATGCCTCTCCGCAATGTGTGCCTGCCATTTGAGAGTGTGTTTCCACAATTGCAAGCCTACTGTGGCGAGTGACAAGCTTAGCCGAGCTCGTTGGAGAAGGAGGAGCACGGATGGGAGGACCTTTCTGGTAGCCAAGAGTAGTGTAGAAAGTAAAGGCGGAGGGGCCGGAAGAGGAGGCCTAGCAGAGCAAGAAGGAGGACCAGGAGGGGGCAGCTGTAGCAAGCAAAGCCTTTCTTTCTTTCGTCCTTCTTCCTTAGCTGGGCTAGAGAGAGCAAAGTCAACAACATTGGAGATCAGAATCATCAGATGGCATCGCTTTAGTCGGACTCATCCCATTCGTAGCACGACTGCCCTTGATTTCAATGCTGGAGGAAAGTTTCCTTTTGGCCGCGGTAAGATGAATACGACGAACATTGCGTTGGTGTTGGCACGTGCCCAAAAATGCCAATTTTTGTTCGAGTAGAAGTGGAAGCTTGAGAGCTAGCGCAAAGTTGTAGACCTGGGAGATTCGCGATGTTGCTGCAGATCATCCCAGTCCAGCCTGTACTGTCATCGTCTACTTCTTTGTTCGTTTGGCTGCAAAACAGCCCAATCATTTGGTTCGTGCCGCTACCAACGAAATTCTTCAACGGGTCGAGTTGGCCAACCTTTATGGAAATCCTCTCATCGTTCGAGCTTACGAATAACGTTTTGCAAACGCTCAAAGCAGCTGCGTCATCCCTTTCTGTGTGGGTGTGTCAAGTTTGATTAGACGCATTACGGCTTTCATATTTGTTCTTCACTCTTGTTGTTTTCACAGAATTTGCTCGTCCTTTCGCAAAAATCGGTCAAGTTTGAGACGCGACTGGTGGCGAAATGATGAAAATGTTGACAAGAAATACTTTGAAAAGAATGTGAGCAACAGATAAGTCGCTTGTACAATGATATACTGTACTGTGCTGTGCTGCTACGATACAATCTAAAGGATGTGCTCATTGCCTTCACGCGCACCACAGTCGAGTAGTGACTTGACGATGTTGCACTTAAGCTGAGAGCGACCTTGAACGCAACAAATTTAAAGTCTTAAAGTCTCATTAACAGTACACTGCACGACAGCAGTGAAGTTGGCCGACCAAGAACCAGATTGCCCGAGCGTGACCAGGTTTGGTCGGCCCAAAAGTACCCAGAAGAACAGACAACACATTGACAATTGTCCGACCCTTCAAACTGGGTCACAGAGGACACTTTGAGTGATCGTTGCGTGCCAAGGTCACAAACACACACAGCAAGCAAGTACTTACTTCTTGAGGACAAGATCGTCACTGAGGAGTACACTTTAAGGCGCGCTCAGCTTCCTCAGCTTTACACGAATGAGTGAGTAAAATTAGGCTGCATTTGACAACATAACGTGACATTGCTAAAGGTTCTTGAAATTAGATCACTAAATCTGTCTTTGTTGTCAAAATTAACGCGCGCTCGTTGCCTTCCCGGCCGGCGTGACGTCAATGGGATCCCAATCAAGCCATGCAGGACGAAACCGGTTCCCTTGACTTCCCCAGTGTCCGCTTCCACTTGTTGAACATCATGCATTTAAAAGTACTTAAAGTACAACCATGAATGAACATGTTATAGGATGGGCATTGGAGGCTTCAACGTTGCGTGGTCACCCTGTAGGTCGCCTCCGACGACAAGTGAAAAATAATAGGTGTTGCTTTAAACTACTAAAGTGCTTGTGTATCGAGGGTGACCCGTGTGATGGGCGCGACGCCTTTGGGCGCGAGCGCGAGCGAGTGCGTGCAGGTGCCCTCCTCGGGTTGGCATGGCCAGGCATGGCACGCCCGCCCAAGGGCGGAGGGGGAGGGAAGTAGGAGGGTTCGGAGCAGCAGCAGCCTTTTTATTTTGCTCCTTCACTTCGTGATAGATCGGGCCTATCTTCGGGCTGGGGGCCGTTTCAATCTGCCAGGGTTACAGCCGAAACGGGCCTCGAGCCGGCCCGACGTTTCAACACCCCTATTTTCTAGGTGTACCTTGAAAACTAGCAATTAATCGTCCCATAATTTACGAGACGCCAGTTTCGTGCAAGAGCAGCTGGCCTGCCCTGTCGGCCCGTCAGCCCGACTTAAATTTTCGGGCCGCCCAAAAATACCAAGTTTCGGACCGGTTTCGGTCCGGCTCGGTGGCCAGATCCATCTCTAACGTCACTGTGACAAAGTCCCCCGTCCCTGCGTTCCCATTCACTCTGCTGCTGCTCTTCAGCTCGCTCGTGAGTAACGTAAGGTACAACCTCTGTATAATGTCGATTGTAACGACGAACGCCTGAAAAATGTGATCTGGTTGTTGAGTATCTTTTTTACTGTGTCAAATAACAGCAGCAGCAGCAACAACTTAATTGCAGGGACATCTGTCTTCAATGTTTAGTTGTGACTCAAAGCACATCTCTGCCTCAAGGCAGCTTTGAAAAATCCCATTCAAAAATTGTAACAATTACCATAATTTTGTAGGCCAACTCTGCGGTAATGTTACAAAAAATGACAAAAAAACAACTAATGTGCTTATAACTTTTTACGCAAAAGGCACAGAGGAGGGTTTTTTTCTCTCTCTGAAAAATCGTCTTAACTGCCATTCCATGAAAAAGTTTTGTTTTTAATTCCAGTGCCCCCAGATTGAGCTTAGCAACCATAAGAGATGAACAAACAGTAAATTTTTGTTTCATTCGACTTAGAACCACCCGTCTTCAGCCATGGCTTATTACAACGGCTACACCAACAAGACTGTCCTGGACAGGTAAGCAACAGCACTGTTTAAATCTGTATCACTATTTTTTTAACCATTTTCAAACCTTTGTTTCTCAGGTATCTTCGACTGCCTCAGTCACAGAAAGTAAGTATAAGAAAACACATTGATGAGTTCTCTTCTGCCTCTGCACATTACGCAAAAATGTCGTGACCAACCTGTTGCTAGTTGGTTTTTCTTTCGGCCCTGAGCAGAGCTGCCACTTTCCATGAAAGTCCCTCAGGCAACTTGGCACTCCGCGAGTGCAATGTGACAGAGCTTGCGTTTCACTGGAAAATCCCTTGACCAAGTTGGCATTTGCGAAGATTTCATAAGATTTGACGTTCCGCAGGTGCAATGCATGTACGTCTGGATCGATGGGTCAGGAGAAAACCTCAGAGCCAAGACCAAGACCGTCAACTTTGTGCCTAAGGCACCCAAAGGCAAGAATTCACTTCTCTCTCTTTCTCTCATTGTTGCCAGACAGTCAAGTTGGCTGTCAACAAAGGTCACTGAATTGTAGTCTTCAACACTTCTTTCAGCCAGTGAATAAGTAGGCACACTTCACCCGTTAATTTGACTTACACATTTTAGCTTGATCATAAGTACAATACATGGCACATTTCTATTTGACCAGAACTGTACATTACAATTATAACGATATATTGTGCAACAGCTGAGCCTGGCAGGAAAGCCTATTAAGGCAGAGATAACCCAAAGGTGGTCATGACACGGTTGGCACAGAGACTGCGAACGTCATTCGGAGCTGCCGTGAATTTCTGGAAGGGCAAGAACCTGTATTTCAGTCATTCTGCCCCCCCCCCCCCCCTCCACTCAACAATGTCGAGGCTTGCACTGCAGCCACGATCGGCGTCTCCTGTCGTCCCCACGACATTAGTGGGCGACGTCAAGTCTACCAGAGCAACTGATAGAAGTCCTTTCCACTCCTTCTCCTAAGCAACAAAAGCTTTGCCATTGCAAAATATGGGCAACTTGTGCTATTTAGAATGATGTAATTTGATTTTTTTCTTGTCAGTCGTAGTCTTGTGTCAACATCGACGAGCAGAGCTTGTTTATGAGGCAATGATCTCAGCTCTGCCTTGTTGTCAGGCGCGCGATGAAGTCGCTTTGATATTAAAGAAGAAAAGACTGAAAAAGTGAAAAAAAAATTAAAAACAAACCCGATCGAGACTGCGAATATAATGTTTTGCAGCTTCCGCACGAGTCTAGCCCATCAACACTGATCCGGAATCGAACGATGGAAACAAGTTTTAGGACCTGCCATGTCTGGTTTGATCTGGTTGAGTCAAGTCATGTCACGTCTAATCTGGCCAGGTTAGGTCTAGTCAGGTTGAGTCATAGTTGTCATTTCTTGATAATGTGGCAACCCTGATCAGTGGCAGTGGCGTGACTCCGTCCAGAAATATGCTGTGGCACTCATCAGGTATAGGAGGAGCCAGAGCTCACGATTCTCCCAGCTGTAGTTGTGCCAAGTAGGTGACACTTACGTGTCGTTCACTAGGCTCCTGTTGCTTCATTTCCCTTCAAGTCTTGTCAGGTACCTTCTTCCATCTTGGGTTTTCTTTCCCCAAGGCAATGGAATGGTCCTTGCAGCCGTCATCCAAGTGCCCCAGGCCAGTATTCTTGACCATGCAGGTCAAGCTGTCTGACCGCACCAAGCGTTCAGTCCACATTTGCGCATGCGCTGTGGCCTCGGCCAGAGGGGCTTGACGGCGACGATGGCGTCCCTGCACAGCAGGCTGCAGGCGATGCCATTCTATTTTGCTGTCCCCATGACGAGCGTGACGCTCAGCCCGAGCTAGACGGGTCACAGGTGCCACTGCTTGCCCTGCTGCCTGGTCCTGCCCTGGCTGACTCGTCCACAGATGCTGCGAAGTTTGCTCCCAATGACTTCAAGGTCATTATCGAGCGTCATTGCATGGGATACCTTTGGTTGCGTGCAATGTCTGAATGCTCTCGAACGCATGCTGCAATGTGGAGGAGGTGATATTTCGTTGCTCCTCACTGTAGTGGAACCTCTCAGCGTTTACAACGTATGAATGAAATTGCTCGTAGTTTTCCACTGAAAAATAAGCACGTGTGCGAGAATAGGAATCTCTTACAGGGAGCTTCCAATATGCTTTACAGTGCTTGCCGTAAGTGATGTAGCTTGGTACACATTGATATCCTACACTGAGTGGGAAAATGCTAAGGTTGAATTTTGCTGCCAAATGTGTGATGAAGACAGTCAGACATGAGATGCTGCAGTTTTGTTAAGTTTCAAGTGCTCATTGTGATGCTACAGCACTCAGAGTAACATAAGTTGACAAGAGCACCGGTCACGGCCGATTTTTCATGTTTTTGACCACTTTTTCTTGATGAAATTTGATGAAATCTTCTGTGTGGATGTGGCCATCCACCCTCCAGTGCCACATGCCAAAGACGGCGCCCTCCGACCCGTCCTTGGACACGCTACAGGCCCAAAACACCTCGTTCATGCACAAGAGCATGATCGCGGACAAACGACGAGCAACAGACACTCGGCAACACAAGGAGAGTGCTCTGTCGACCTGTGTCGCCTGTCACTGCTGCTGCCGCGTGTCTGTTGCTCGTCGTTTGTCCGCGGTCACGCTCTGGAGCAGCGTCCTCATGGCCAAGATCGCTCAGGATCAAAAGGACTTGAGATGGTTCCTCACTTTTGGGATGGGCAGGTTAGGCCTCAAAATCACCTGTGACTGGCAAATGGAAGGTGAAGAATGAGAAGCAAATGCAGCAAATTCCTTACCCACAACAACTACATGAACTTGGAGGCCTCCATCCAGGTCTGTGGCCTCCAGGCTTTTCATGTGCAAGCAGAGTCTACGTGCAAAAGATATATGGCCATGCAGAAAAACCACGTGAAGTTGCAGGCAGACGTAAAATATGACTTGTGGCTAAGACTCCAGTGAAGACTGTTTGCTGCATACATATTCGTGTCACACGCCGAGCTATGAGTCTTTAAAGCTTGTCCGGATTCATTGGTAAAAGACACTGAACGTAACGTTGGGAATGCGTTATTTGTAAACAAGCTAAATGGGCCTGTCCTCTCTGTCATACGAATGCAGCGACTCCGCTGCAGAAGAACGAACTCCATATAAACAACAGATGGCTGATTTTTCCTGTGTTAAAGATAACACATTTTACGAAGGGAAAAATCAAAAGGTGATTCTCATTACACAGTGTCCACTGTTGCACAAGATTTGAGCATTACAGTCAATTTTCATTCATGGTAAGAAAAAAACTGACACAAGCTTGACAATCTAGACGCCCACGGTGACGTACTTGATACTGATGCTTCCCCCCCCCCTCGAGATCGATCTTGACAAGGATGCGGCTGTTGGTGTAGTTGCTCAAGACTGCGAAGTCTCACCAAAAAAGGAACCACTTTGGCCGCACGACATCCTAAATATGTATGTGTACCTGGAGAAACGTCTCATTCGTCTATTTTTTTGTTTCCCCCTCTACAGAACTGCCAATCTGGAACTTTGACGGTAGTTCCACCGGCCAGGCAGAAGGCAACAACTCCGACGTGTACCTATACCCGGTGGCGCTCTACCGTGACCCGTTCAGGCTGGGCGACAACAAGATTGTGCTATGCGAGACCTACAAGTACAACAAGAAACCCACTGAGTCAAACCACAGAAAGGAGGCCAACGAGATCATGGAGAAGTGAGTTGAGAAGAACATGTTCATTCATAACCTTACCTGTCCACGCATTGCAGGGCGAAGGACCAACACCCGTGGTTTGGAATCGAACAGGAGTATACTCTTCTTGATCAGGTACGTGCACAAGAGTGTGATGCAATACTTATGTAACACATTCAATGTTTTTTGTGGCTCTTCATCCCGCGATGAGATGTACCCCTTGTAGATCACTGAAGCTTGTGAGGTCGCTGCAGCTCAGCTCGCACAGTGATTGTCAGCACGTGACCAGTCATTGGTCACCACTGAAGTTGATCTTTGCAGCATCCATGAGCTCGGAGCTCACACGTCTAGAGATGGATTCGAGCTGTCTTTTTACGAGTTCGAATCGAGTCAGGCGAGCTCGAGTCAAGTCTATGAGTTTTGCTTATACTACGAGCATTCTTTTGCTCCCATACGGCGACGTGTGTTTGGAAACAAACAAATCATCAGTAGGACGTAGAGACTCAAAGCTTCCCTCGCACCAATTTGTGACTGTTTCATAAGAAAAGATTTCAAGAGTCTGCGCAACTGTTCCATTTTGAGAAAAGCAACCTCTGACTTGCGAGTAGCATAAGCTCTAAGTTGGTCAGCCCAAGAGTTTTGCCCCGAGCAACTGATTCACCTCCTGATGTGGCGACCTCGCTAAAGTTGGCCCGACCTTGTTACAGTTTCACCTCAAGAGCGTCAAACTAAGGCACTTGGAGAGAGAG
>JAAUXU010038836.1_pt1 | contig 17138 bp, 21 predicted proteins | sample 7278151 | NCBI WGS metagenome assembly JAAUXU01 (sample SAMN14350113, study PRJNA611818) | marine sediment metagenome | isolation source: surface marine sediment (1.8m) | place: French Polynesia: Moorea | collected 2018-08 | reverse complement strand
TTGGCCACAGTGGGCCAGGATCCCTTCACAGATACCATCGTGCCATCATCGAGGATAGAGGCATTGTGCAAAGCAGCAAAGGCATTTGTAGGTCACCCTTCCCAGTCGTGCTAGTGACTGTGGCAACTGGAATGGTGACGGTGGCAGTGATGACACTAGCAGAAACAATGGCGACAGCAGAAGTGGAAATGACAGTGGTGATGCTGAGACAGAGCAGATGTGTGGCAGCCGCCCAATACTGTTTGGCATCTCCCATCTTACTTCGTCACCTAGTTCTACATCGTAGAAAATATCGGAGGAGAAAGATATACTCTAAACACATTTTTTATTATGCATGATCAAGGGCGGAGTACATGTAGGTCTAAGGTGAAACCTGTACCTGGTCTTTTTCTTACACTCCTGCAAAGTTTAGTAATAATTAAGCTCCTGAATGGTACGTCAAGTTTGAAATGCTGACCCAACTTTCTCATTAACAATGTCAGTAAAACCTTTGACGCAGAAGCACGTTATTTCTGTGACGAGAGTGTCTTTAAGTATAACTTGTCGTTAGCTAAGTATACAGCATGTCGCTAGAGAAAAAGAATGGCCTAGCTTAATACATATATACAGCCGATGGCATCCACTTCGCTGAGTGTACAAAGGGGCACTTGCTCAGTTTCCTGGTCCCTTCCTTCAGATTCCCTGCGTCCCAGCCCCTTCGAGAGAGTGGCTGTATGCCTGAGGGGGAATATGCGGCGTATCATCGAATTCCCTGGTAAGAAAGAATTTCCCACATAATGGTGAATTCTCCCCATATCAGGGAATTCTCCCCATATCAGGGAATTCTCCCCATATCAGGGAATTCCATGTTAAAAAACCTATTGGATCGCACCTGCTTCGTTGGGCACTTGCCTCACATCTCCCGCTCCCGCCCTTAGATTTCCCTCACTGAGGTGCTAAGATTCATGTTTATAGAGGAGTATTTTCCTGCATGATTGTCATGGATGAGTGCAAGCCGGTCCAAGAAGACAACAATTGCCTTGTGCGATCATTGCATAAGTGTACATGAAGTGTCATGAAACTTAAAGCATTCTAGCCAATGTTACAAGAAAATTTTAAGCGTCTCACCCTTTTTTCCACACTGTTCTTGGCTATGATTACTCTATTGTACAACTTTACTTAAATTGAATTCTCTTTTCACTCCTGTTCTCAAGTGATCAGCTTGTAATTCCCTCAGCCAGGCCAGCACCTCAATCCCCATTCTGTGTTTCGACTTATGCAGTCACATTTTTGACAAAGTAAAATCAAAACTCGAAATTTTTCTTTTAGTTCTTTGGAATTGCAAGTTTCAGCAAAACCACCTGGAAGTGATTACGATTCCGACTCGACCAATTGGCAACTCTACTTCTTTGTTAGCTTGTCCTGCATGATCTCGGCCTTGTGTCCAGCACTGGAGCATCTCTGGCCTCTCGGCAGCAGCCTGATTCACCCAAGAGACCTGAAGGCTCCTCCGGGTCGATGACCACCAAGTACAATCCGTCGGGTGCCCAGTCTGCTTGCACATTGTTATGTGGCAGTTCGGAAAACAGCCAGTCGAAGCAACAGGCGGACATATAGAATGAAATTTGCGGCTAAGACTTCTCACAAAGTACATTTTCTAGTCAAACGCCTTGCTTGAGTGCCGGGAGTGCGGCTTTCGTGGCAACTCCCTGAGCTTGAGCCTCTCCTCGGTCACGACGGCCTCACAGTCCAACCACTCTGCGTGCTTGCCACTTCCCCGTCCCCAATGTCACTGTGCCTTGAGTACAGGGTGAGGCTAAATCACTGTCATACGTTAATTTACTCCTTTTCTTTCCCAAAGTGCCAATGGGATTCCCCCTCACCCTGTATGTGTGCTAGCGCGTGTCTCTTTGGAGGAGCGGCATTCGTCCCACTTTGATTGCTTGGAAACTTTCCTAACCCCGTGCATTAATTCGCTTATGAACTGAGAAAGTCCTGTGAAAGCCATCACCTTGGGTTGAGTGAGGGTAATGAGTGGGGAGCGGAAAAATATGTCTTCACATGAATGTACCGCATCCACTATTTCTACCCCAAATAATGTTGGTACGGTCCACATCACTTTGACATGCGCCTTGAAAGGGATTTACTGAACGCAGAACGAAGGATCAGTCTGTCAAGAATCAGTACCAGGTAGTGCCTTTTTTAGGAGTCTTTTGTACTCACGGATTCCACAAGGAGACGACTGATTTCAAGAAACGCTTTCACTGGTGAAAAGTGATCCTCTGATGTGTGTTATAAGTTCTGTATAACATTTATATATGCACAACAGTTGTACTATATAACACGTCTATTTGGTCAGTCATTCCTGGGTCTCTGAGGACTCTGAAAACAGTGAGCACAAAGACCTGAGAATGTTTCAACTTTTTCAGTACTATCCCGCTACCAACGTCCATGTTGTGCAGTAACATCTTTTTTTCAGTGCTCAAAGTTTTTCTGACAGAAATGACTTCTTTCTCACAGAAGAGCATCTAAGACAGATGTTGTTGAAGTGATGAGGGATTTATTTCATTTTCGGTTTGGTCACGACAAGAAAGATCCCGGGAATATTTCGGGCCCATTCTGTACCTGTAAAATCCAGGTGGGAAATGGTAAAGAGAGGCCTCGCCGAAACTTGAAGAGTTTTTGAGAAAGCGAAGTAGGAAGAAAAACATCTTGGCGCAAAGCAGAAAATCGTGGTCAGAGCTGCCATTTTTGTCGCATTACATTGCAGATCTTTGAACTCATTTCATCTTTAGAATCATAGCAGGAAAGAAGAACTATGTGTATTCCACCTTTGTAGAGGAATTGGGATGACAAAGCACAGTGGAAACCGAAATTTCAGCTCAGCATTTGCATTAAAGGATGACAGCAATGGAAGAAAAACAAGGATCTGACATTTCGACCTAGACCGCTGATTTGATGCAACATTTTTGCCTCTGTCCCCTCCCCAAAGAGTGCTTAGAGCGCACTGACAAATGACATTTTCACCTATTTTTCCGCCCTCCAGCACTGATGAATTGCGGACGGAGCTTTCCGCCTTTGTGAATTTAAAATCATAGCGACTATTCTTTGTTGTCTTCTCCGCTGCGTGCATTGTAGCGCGCGAACTATCGATTGTCGGGCGTGAAAGTCGATTCTTGGCTCCCCCATACATGAGCACAGGAGGGGGAGACAACGGACCAAGCGGAGCTTGCAGGTGGTGAACTGCGCCTCCTCCTCCTCCCTCCCCTCCCCTCTGTGAAAGAGGCCGCCTCATTTCACACACCCTCCTTCCTGCCTTTCTCTGCACTGCATAGAGAGAGGCAATTAATAATGCTGTTGGACGTCAGTGCCACAATCTGGTCTCACAACCTGGCGATCCATCAAGCAACGGTGAGGAGGAAGAAGAAGCCAATGGATGCGTAGCTTCGGCTGCTTTGGCCGCTTTGGCTGCTTTGGCTCCGGCAAGTGGTGAGTTGAGTCAGTCTGGAGGATTGCATAAGGACTCTGTGTGCGGTGGAATCCGCTTATAAGTGAAGGGTGGGGTGGGGGGTGGGGAAGTACCTGTCTTTGTCCCTCAAAGTCAGGACTGCGCATATATTCTGTCATTTTGGGTGCCTTCATTACAAAATGGATTGAAAACATGTTCAGGACTTGAACGGTATTACCCATCATGGCTGAAGAAATCCTGCTTTTCACCAAATTGTACAATGCATTTTGGCCTACTTCTTTAGAGAACCTGACCGAATGTCATCTGTATTTTCAGATGCAGAAAATTCGTGAAAAAATCCCCAGGAAATTTGTCTTAAATTCCAAAAAGGAAATGGCATAGACGGCTTTTCCATCCCACAGTACTTAATGAACACCCTGTATGTAAATTCGACCTAGGCATTATAAAAGTTATGCAGAGAACAAAAAGCATAACATTTCTTTAGCGCCAACGAGCAGAGTGATGATAACGAGTAAGGAAATGATAGATTTTCTCTGACTTTCACTATGTCCCCTTTGCCTGGCATAACAACAAGATATGTATCAGCAATATGTCGTGATCAACAGTACTCCTGGTCCCAAGTGAAGGTTCAGAAGTGCAGTCCCAAGTCACCCACACCAGGTGTCACTATTGGTTAAGGCAGATGGTGTGACCAGGTACTCCGGGCGCAGTTCGAGACCCAGGTCTTGTGGCACTATCCGGTACTACAAGGGTGATCTTATCTGCAGTGCGCAATCAAACACATCCAAAATAGAGAGCGTCCGACTCGGCTTTCCTCTGCTGACTGAAGATTCACTACTTCAGAACCTCCGTCCCACACTAGGACTAGTTGAAATTTAGCCACCTCTGACGCAGACAAGTTTTTTGCGTCAGTTGGGCAGTTTTTTGCTGATTTGCCCCAATTCCACGCGTGATCATGGAAAAGTTCTGACTGTGTCTCGATCACTCTGTTTGCCTCTTCACCAGAGCTCAGTCATCAGCTTGGGGAGGGAAAGATGCAGCCCATCTTGGGCACCTTTCACCAGCTGTCTGAACCAGAAGGGGGGGGGGGCTGCATGGACGCGAGACCTTCAGAGGCTGCATTGAAGTCATCACTGAGGCCGAGGTCTAAAAACATCACAATACTAATGTTTTCTTACTTTCTTGCCAAACAACAAATATTTGTGTGGTACCGGGTTAGTCAAGTGATCCGCTTCATTTCAAGCAAAACTTCACCACGATCTACTTTGGCAATAAGGGTTCATACGAGAAAGTTTATTGAACACGTCCTTTAGTAGAACACGTCAACAATTCATCATCCAAATATGCCACACTTGGCAGCAATGCACTTCTTAAGGGGGCCACGAAGGCTCTTGGCTGTAGTACTTGTTGACACAATGTTTGAGAGCAGTGATGCTGCTGCTTCCATCCATGCAGGCTCTCTCCTCACATCACGTTCACACGTGGTAGTCCGAGGGGTTCAGATTGGGAAAGTTTGGTGGCCAGAATTCTTTTGACCAAAACCATTTGGACCCCATGGTGTTCCTCAGAAAGTTCTGGGTGGCTTTGCTGGTGTGAACGGTGGCAACATCCTGTTGCAGCATGTGGTTGCCAAACCCATAGCTGTCGTTGAAGGCAGGAATTAACTCATCTTTCAATATTTGGATTGATTTTTTGTTGTTGAAGCTGCCATCGAACTAAATGGGCTTGAATGCAAGGCCACCATGTCATATGGGCTCAGAATGGAACTTGCTCTTTGCAACATGACGGATGGAGGGGTCAACATCCTTGGGTCTTTTTTGCAAGGTATCTTGCGTTCCTGTGGTTTTCAAACTTTCACAGTGCCAGTCTTTCTCGTCAAAGATAGCTCGACCTGGCTTTGATTTCAAAAAGTCCAGCCTTTTCTGGCACCTCTTGACCCTCGCTCTCCTGTGTGCAGTTGCCAATGGATGTGTACATGCCACAGCTCTTGAGACGAGGTTGAGGTCCATTGTCACAAGGCGTTGCATGCTGCTCTGGCTCACATTTGAAAGCCGTCTTTGCAAAGCTTCATCGCAGATTCCTTTTGAACTTCTGTTTCACACTTGAAATGAGGTTCTTGGTGCAGGCAGTTTGGGGCCGTCCACTCCCATGTGTTTGGAGAAGCCCCCGCTGGTCTCAGTGTCAGTGAACTACTTCACTCTGTCGATAGTGCTGCAGGCCACCATCAACCTCCTGGCGATTGTGTCACTTTGTCACCAGCAGTCATCCGTAAACAGATTATTTCTCGAAGCACCTCCATGTCGGTGCAGGTTTTAAGTTTTTTGGTATATTTCAACTTCAAGGGTCGGAAATGAAAACTTCAGTTGTCAGGAATCCCTTCTTTGAAGTAAACAATTCATATTTTTTAAGGATAATAACGGGTCGGAAAAGTGGAGCAGATCAATTGACTAACCTGGTATATGGAGCCAACTGTGCAGTCAGACCAAAAATTCGGTTTTATATAAACTAGCAAAGGAACCCGGCATTGCCCACGTATAAGACTGAACTGAAATGTGAAACATGATGCCATGTCCGTGCTCTGCCTGCTAACGGACCCAACCTGCTGTGCTGGGTCACATTTACACCACGCACTGTACATTACTTGATTCTTGGCCAAATCCTTGACCGACGAATGTTTCAGTCCTTGCCGTGAGTAACGTCGCTTAGGGGAGATTGCTATAATATTCTGAGTGTTCATGATTTAGGACTGGATTTTGATGTCAAATGTGTAGTAGAAATACTCAGACATGACATCCAGAAGTAGGGTGCTTCAAATGTGCTAAGGTGAAGAGGCTGCTGTTGATAAATTTGACGACCAGTGAAGAATATGCACTATTAGATGATATTCTCTTTTTGTATGTTAGGCTAGACCAATAAATGAAAGAATTTGGAATTTCGCTGAGTGCACTGCATTGACGGTTCCAAATTGTCAGATGAAGTCGAGGTGTATAAAGAAGACTTTTTGACCCCCTCCCTTGAAATAAAGCTTTACTACATAACTTCAGAGCACAACGTGGTGTTCAGATTTGAAAGGCAAACCCAAAACATGCTTTCTTATCAATTTCATTTGACCACAGTGCTTTTATTTGCTTTTCCACATGTTCAAATCCATCTGGTGATAGAGAAGTGATTGATGATGTTTACCTCTGTCCGGTGTCATCATGCCCAATCGATTCGAAGTCACAAGCGTAAATCATCAAGTGCAATTTCCGAGTGCATTTCTGTCCCTAGTTCCAGTGACTGCCCCGGACACCTGGAAGTCACGTATGTGTGACTTGTGAAGGTCTGTGAGCTCTTGAGACCAAATCAGTGCACCGTTATTAGCAGAGCACAAGACTCTACGGTAAAATTGTGCTGCCTTTGTGCAATAGCAAATGAGGAAATGAGATGCCTGAGTGGGAAAGTGCTTTGAAGCCATACACGTAGCAGTGCACGAAGTGTCAGAGATTCAGGTATGCATTATTTGTATCCCACAGACATGCAACGAGGAAGAGGAAACTTTGCACGCACGGTAGAACAAAGGTTAGCACAGTACTTGAAGCCCATGTACAGGGTGACCATATATGTGCTGCTACACTTGTGGGGGGATTCTTGAGATTCACTGTTCACGATGCAGTGTTCAATATTGACATGACTCGTTCCGCATTGGTAAGTCTATGCACCGCAGCGTGGCGGCCCTGAAGTCCTCCGTGATGATGGACTTGAAAGCTCATCCTCTTGCAAATTGTGCAAGACGCCTGCAAGGCCTTCCACGGGCCTTTGGACCGGGTCATCAAGGCCAATTCGTTTTGAGTCAAGCTGGCTAAGGAGCCCTTGCGTGATATCCCTGAGTACGTAGCGCCGATGTTGAATATTTCATTTAAAGGTATCGTAAAGTCTCGATCACATTTATGTGAGTCTCGTGTATGCATATGATTGATAAATGATGATTTTCTTCCTGCCCCTCATTTCGTATTCGCGAAATTTTGTGTACTGTCGACAAAAAACATCACTGACTACGACTGAGTTGAAACAAGATCAGTCTGTGGTAAAGCTTTTTATGTCGTCAGACTCAGCTTCCTCCCACCTGTGCCATCCTTTAGTCGTAGTGCAGGGAAAAGTGTTTTCTGCTAGAGGGGGTCAACATTTTGACTGACGTAAGAAAAAAACGTAACTGTACTTTTTACCTCCTTTTCTTCGTATCGATTCTCAAAGAGCTGAAGCAAAGTTTATGTTACATTGACCGCTGGGATTCCACAAACTTGTCAGTTGTATTCATCAGCTTCCGATACTTAGACCTTGTTCCATTTTCGGTTGTGAAAAACCAACAATGGCAACAACAGCTGTCAGGTCATTTTTGAAATCCAAATGTGATAATCACATCATTTTACGATTCTCGCTAGTAAATAGGGTGGACTCCTTGAGGCGATTTTTTTTTCAAAATGCAAACTCATCAGGAGTTGCAACTGATGTAGAAAGTCAGATCCCATCCAATCAGACTGACATTGGTCCACACAAAAAGGCTCCAAAGCTGACAAGGTGTTGGAGCAGGGGACCTACTGAAGGCCAAGGGTCCTTCAGTGACCAAATGTGATCCTTCGAGTCAAAAAAGTATTAATGCACTTTTTTCAGAAGTTTAACTTTAGCATACTTTTTTATAACATCTAACGCCTCGTCAGCCTTGTAGCACCTTTTGTGTGGACCAATGTCAGTCTGATTGGATGGGATCTTACTTTCGACATCAGTCGCAACTGCTGATAAGTGTGATTTTGAAAAAAAAACCCACCAGATTTCCTCCCCCAAAAGGCGCCTACCCAACCAGTAAGCTGACATTAATACCAATACCCACCAACAAACAAACAAAGCTGACATGAATCGCCTTGATCATTGGTCTTTGGAAACTAGAATGAACCCCAGAGCATTGGATGACACTTGTTGAGATTCAAGCAGAATCGATCCCACCCGAGGTTATCAAATCCTCTGTATGCAGTATCCAAAAGTGTGCAAAATTGTGCCTGAATGTAGAGTGCGGCCACTTCTAGCAACTCCTGAAACACTCCAAAAAATGCGGAGAATGAGTTGGCAGTAACAAAATGTCTGTAATAATCACACAAAACCCCATCCATCTTTCCTTGGTAAGAGGCAATTAACGTTATTTGCTTCCATCTGTATTTACGACATTCACACATGCCAGATTTTACTGCACTTAGCCTAAGGAAGGGCTTGTTGAATTGCAAGTTCATGAGTTCATGGCCAATTGCTACACAAAAATGTCGAGTTCTCGTCTGTGTCGCATTGAGTCATCGGGGAGGTTTTTTTTGGCAACTCTGACAGCAAAGATGTCCATACGCAACTGCAGGGGTCGGGTGGAATAGGTGTGGAATACATAATCAGACAAATTACACCCAAACCTTTTAAATTACCCTGGATTTATTACAACAACAACACTATGAGTGTTATCTTCTTTCCTTCACGAGTGTTTTCTTTATCCCCTTTGAGGGCAGAAGAGTACATTGATTTTCCATGAAATATTTTCAGAACTCTAATAAATTTCGGCTTTTACAGTACAAATAGACAAAGCTGTCGCGAGAACTTGTGAAATATGAAACCTAACTATAAAGTCTTATGTATTTCTTTCTTTAAGTAAGTTACACGATCTACTTCTCACATGAAGAATTTGTGGAGGAGTTGAACAATTGGTTCATCAACATGATCGACGGTGCCATCTCCTCCTCCAACAACGTCATCGGCTTTTTCGGTGAGCCCACGGCCACCATCGACTGGTGCGAGAGCAACTATGCGGTACCGTGTACACAAAACCAACTCGCCCATAACTGTAGATCATGTGTTTCGCTCTTCTGAAGGTCTCCTACTTCGTCGCCGAGTTCTGGAACACCCTTTCCAGCTTCTGGATCTTCTTGCCCCCGATTTTTGGGATCTTGGACGCCAGGAAGCAAGGATTTGAGGACAGGTCTGCTATCAAGCATTATTTACGTACTTACACAAAATAACCTGTGAAACCAAGGTTCCTGGTGGGTTACATGACATTGGTGGCGGTCGGGATCGGATCGGTTCTCTTTCACATGACCCTGTCATACGAGATGCAGCTGTTGGACGAGGTACCCATGATCTACGGGACTGCAGCCATCGGATATTGCCTGTGCCAAGTCAGCTGCCAAATCAAATATAGGATCTTTGGCATCTGGCAAAAGGCAACTTTTTTTTTGCAGATTCACTCTCCCGTAAGCAAAGACAGTGCCAATTGGCCGCTAGCCCTCTTCCTGCTCGTCTACTGCCTCACCTTCACTGCATTCTACCTCAGGTACAAGAACCCATACATACACGAGGTAGGCAAAGTTACGACCACCCACCTCGGCTCCCCGTTATACGTTGATGTATCGATTCTCCCAGACAATGTTCTTACTCCTGGTCTTCTCCCTCTCCATCATGGCTCTCGTGGTCATCATGCGGGCATCCTCGCCCAAGTGCATGGCTCTCTTTGCCGCAGGAATGTTATGGTGAGAATTATTTTCTTCCACTCCGAAGAATACACCCTTGCCAGAGCAAAGATATGCAAATCTGCAGCTACTTCTTGGGGGGCGTCACGTGGAACCTCGACAACCACATCTGCCACAGACTGTCTGCAGCGCGTCTACAGTATCTTCCCGCCCTCTTGAGGCCCCTGCTGCAGCTTCATGCCTGGTGGCATTTCTTCTCAGGCTATGGCACCTACATGCTCATATTGGCTTTCATAGGATACAGACAAAAGTAAATCACGTATGTCATTGGCACCATCACAACCAAGCCTGACCTAAATCAACCTAAGCTAAGTGCAGCCTAACCCTATGCCCTGTTTCTACGCTCCTCCCGCTGAGAAACAAATTCCATCGACCTCTTGCGTCTAAGTTCTCCTTTTAGTTCCGTACAAGTTCTTCACCAAGTTCTGGTTCAAGTTACTATGCAACTTGAAAAATAGGCGGGAAGAAAGAACACTTATTAGGCTCCAAATTTATGACTCTCTCATTCAGCATCCAGCTTCAACTCAACATTTGTCCAACCTCTTGCGCATTGCCTTTACTTTAAAAAATCAACGTCGTTTCAAAATTTTTGTCTTGGATGATAAAATTTCCTCTAGACATGGGTCGAAACTTCTGCGAAGAGTGGAAAATTCAATCAGTTTCTTAATACTGGCAACAGGAATTTTGCTTATGTTCAGTTTCGTAAAAGCTCAGGAACGTCGGAACTTTTCGATCCTGCCGGTCACTTCTTCGAAACACTGAAACCTGTTATTACCAGGTACCTTCGTCGTGACTTTGACGTGAGGATGAGGTTCTTCGGACCTGTCATAAGGCTAAAAAACCATCAGGCGTGAGTATTTGGTGGCAGAGATCAGTTTCTTCAAAATGTACATGCTTATAGAGTTTGTATTAGGAGCATCCGGAAGACGTCGATCAACAACAACGCCTACAACAGCAAAGACAATTATTTCAAGAAACTCGGCTGAAAAAAGTTACATCTATCAACTTTTTATTGAGCATGTTGAAAAGGTCACAAAGAACCTCGAGTAAATAACACACTCTAAAGTGTAGCGCTGATTAAAAAGAAGTGCTAATCAAGGGGGAGAAGATATGTCAAACATTATTATAGATAAAAACACTTATTTATACAATTCTAACTAGAGACCTTGTTTGAGATTAATGTTCACGTGGGAAAGACAGTGGATGATAGCAATATCAGCAGAAAGTGAACACTCTCTCCCTCACCCGAACCCGACACAAGACCCTGTTTTCACCTCCTAGTGAAAGTTGGGCCCGATGACCCCGCTGAACCCGTTGGCGGCAGGCCCATTGTTGTCTCCGCTGGAGAGGCCGAAAGTCTTGTTGTTCAATAGGGAAAAGTCCGCCGTAGAAGGAACGTACCTTCAAAAGAAAAAGGTCACAGTACATATCTTCCTCGCGTATGCCGATGAATGCACTCACGTGTCCTCGGGTGAGCACCTGGAGCAGCTGCGCCTCAGGGCCGGCTTCTGGCGAGACCCGTGACATCTCATGGCAAACCTACAGGAGTTCATCGAGTGCAAGGTGCTTTGCCATTATGACACAGTGTCACAAAACCAAAGACTAATATTCCCCGGAGGGTGGATATGAAAGTCACCGGAACTTCCATTTCCTGACACGCTTTGCTCCTGATAGAGCTAGTGAGACTTTCTTAAGGCCTCACAAGAGTTTCCAAAATCAGTTCTCTAAAAGCTACCCAAATCTGACGGACTTTACTTTTCCTCAAAGCCCATATCAATGATTCCAACATGCAAGTCTCGTCCAAATCCCTGGAGAACTTTTGAAAGGATGCTATCAACTTAAAATGACGGAGGCTTCCTTGTACCTGAGCTCCTCCGCCATCTCTGAGCAGAGGCTCTGGTGGTCGCTCTGCGCGTTCTTCTTGGAGTTCCAGCAGAACTCGAGGACCGCGACGATGATGGCAAGCGAGAGACCGCAGAGGAGGACGACGAAGACGCCGCCAATATTCTTGACACTCAGTGGGTTGGCCTTAGAGTCCTTGCTCTTGTCCTGCCTCGTGCAGACGTCCCCGGTGTTTTTCCACCACTTGTTGTACAGCATCTGGATCGTCCCCTTCTCCTGCAACTCCAGGATGGCCAGGGAGAGCGGATCCCGCCAGGCCGACCCCTTAGACGTCCCGATCCCGTAGCCCTTTGAGTCCAGCAGACCGCCGATCTGAGTCAGGTTGCAGTCGCGCTAGGCAGGGACGCAAAAAAACAGTGTTGCCATACAACACGCTGTAAGAAATAACTTCACTTCTTACCTGCACGACGTAGTCGAGCATCGTGCTCTCCATGAGGAAGGCGTAGCCGCCGCGCTTGACCCTGGTGATGCCCTCATCATAGTCTTTGACAAATACGGACGGGTGGTGATTCTCCATGAACTCCCACATCTACGTCATGGTCATTTTGCATCAGAATAGCGATGTGCATCTCGTACAAGGATGTATGAGACAGGATCTCACCTTCTTGTAGACCTCGATCTTGGAGTCCCTGAAGAATGTCATCGTGGATCCCCCGCTCAGTGTGCCGTAAGAAATGTCTGGAGGAAAGGAGGATCCGACTTTTTACGAACCAGTCCTTACTTGTGGAATATCTCCAACCTTTCTGTTTGGCCAAGTCTTCAGCATTCTCAATGGGCGTGATCATCCTCTCAACAGTCAGGAAGGCGGCCAAGTTGGCGGTGTAGGAACTGATGATGATCAGGGTGAAGAACCACCAGATGCCACCCACGATCCGGGTCGATGCGGCTTTAGGATTCAGCCCAGAGCCCTGAGTTGACACTTGTAGACGTTACTTGCAACTCAAAGACAAAGGTCACAAAATATACTTGGGGGGGCTAGAAGGAACTCATTTTGCGAACTTTTTCTTGCAAGGTTGGTAAAAGGTTACAATTTTTACTTGTCTCAGGAATGTGCCGGTGATGAACCAGAACGAGTTGGACACGGAGAACTGGTTTTCCATGATCTCACTCTCGGGTTCGCAAGGATGGGGATTGTTCCACTCGTAGGGTGAGAATCGCGCCATCACGAACAAGGTGAACGACACCAGCACGTAGGCGGCCAACACGTATCTAAAAATGTGAAGAAATATTGATATAATAATATGATAATAACTTTTTTACAATTTGCAGTGCAGGAGCCTTGGACGATCTTACAGCCAGATCTCGACGGCCAAGGGGTTCATAAAGGAGAACAGCCTGGTGGGTTTGCCGCTCGGGATCTTGTACAGGATGCTAATGCCCAGGTTCATGAAAGGCTTGGTGAAGTCGATTACGTCCTCGCGGGCAAAGTTGATGGTCATGGCACCGATAGCCAAGTCAGCCTCATCGTCCAGTAAGGCTGCATGCACATCAAGTGAAGAATTATGCTACGGATAGTTTATCATAAGTGATGCTGTTCTCATTACCCCGAACGAGTCCGTTCCACTCTCCTGTCTCGAGGTTGACGGCGCCGTAGTTGTTGTCCGGGACGAGATCAATGACGTAGTTGAAGCCGACCAAATCAGCAATGTGCTTGAGCAGGTCGATGCAGAATCCCTACACCATTACATGTATTTTTGCAGATCATGAGAAATCTAGCAAATTCGCATGCAAATCGGCCGAACCTCGAATCTGTCGTTGCCCGTGTAGGCCTCCCCGGGCTTAGCCTTTTTGAAGGTGACGAAAGGCTGCTCCGTCCTTGTAATCACCCGCAAGGTAATGTTCGGAGGACGACCTGCGAGGTAGGTGTGGGAAAACGCATGCAAAATTTGAACTCATGACGGAAAATGGCAACTACCGTGCGCAAACGCGTATTTGTCCGTGACATTGAGGCCGGTGTCTGAGTTCCACTCGCCCACCTTGGACATAAGGCCGTTCTTCAACTTGAGCAGGTCCAACTTGAAGTGTGACCTTTTGCTCTCCGCGAAACTGCGCGAAAAATTCATACCAGTCAACGTACGTACATAAACCTGGACAAGCACACTTGTCCAGTGAAATGGCCAACCTGACTGGCCCGGTAAGGCCGCTCATCCTGACGGAGGAGATGAAGTTCAGTAGCGTGGAGCCCCCGTTCCACGGCAATTCGTCCTCACAACTCAGGGAACTGAAAAGTTGAGCATTCTGCTGAAGCGTGCACAGTTTCGCAATGTTGATCACATGTCCATACGCCATCGTGAGCTCAGGTCCCTCCTGGATCGCCCTCTCGAGGCCCATGGCAAAGGCGTAGACTGAGTCGAACACCAGCGCTGGTTCCGTCATGATCAACTGAAAGTTTCAAATCCAATTTTGCATGACTAAATGGTCTACATGACAACGCATTACCTGTGACCTGTTGAGAATCTCTCTCCCTATAGGCCCACCCTCCGTCTCCATTTGGGCCAGGACCCTCTTGGTCTCCTCGGCCTCCGTGTCCAACATGCGGAACGCCGTGATGTTCACGGAGTTGTAGCGGAAGTCCTCGAGGTCGAACCTGAACAGAAATTTGGCGCTAGTTGACATGTAATAAGGCACAATTGAGTTATTATGATTATGCTACTTGTGTTGCCAGCTCCCTAAGACGGACTTAAAATTGTGTCCTACCAATCAACCCGAGTCATGTCGCACTTGAATAGCGTAAGCCACACTTACGTCTCCACGTCGAAGGAGGTGAAGGTGTAGTGGTACTTGTCATTGTTCATCTGCAGCTGCAGAATCACCCTGCAGAGCAAAGAGAACACAATTATCGTCAATGCGTCATCACGTATATTTTACCAAGTGCGTCAGACAGATGCTAATCGAGTGTCCTTAGGCTAGCAGAAGTGCCAATGAGGTGATGAGTGGCGATCTTAGTGATGCAGAGTGATTATCTATTTTGTGAACTTTGTTAACACAACATTTCATATTCACCTCGTCGACTCATTCATGTTGTGTGATTATTTACTTTTTAAAATGCTTTTACAGTTGCCACTAGTTTTGATCACTTTCGTTCTAGCCAAAAGGAAATTGGTCCATTTACTTCCACTTAGTAATGTTTCCAAAATTATAGTTTCCATGCTGGGTTCCATGGGTGGGTGTTCCGCATACCTGAACAGGTAGTTCATGTTCCTGGCCTCGGTGTCCACGAGGATGTTAAAGATGCCCTTCTTCTTGATTTCCCTCAGCACAGTTCTGTAACACCAAAGATGTCTTGGGAGCCGCTCAAATGATATGCGTGTGTACAGGGTGCTCCAAACTTGATTACTCCTAACATTTTGCTCCAGCTTCTTTTTCTAATTGATTCTGGCCGAAATCAATTTGCTGCATCCTTTAACTAGATTTATCAACATGCCTGTAGTTTGTTGGAGAAGTCTGCCTGATGTAGAGCTCGATGTCGTTGGCCCTGACCAGGTCCTGCAGTCTAATGAGGCCGAACTCGTCCTCGTACAAGATGGCAGCTTTCGTCCAGTTTAAATAGGTCATCAGATCCTGCATTTGAGGAACAAATGAATCACAATACGTACTTCTTTGTCTTTGCATACAAACTTACCTTGAAAGCCTGATTCATCAGTGCTTGGGAAGGATGCAGGTTCAGGGAGAACTCCTTGAAGTCCTCGTCGAAGCTGTTCCTGCAGATTTATGTCGACATGCTGAATGGTACATTTTCTTCACAGTTTCACAACGGTCATCTTTTGAAATGACCCTTAAACCATTCTGGGTGCACACTTGGACTTCCTCATTTAGGACTTTTCCTTCCTTGGCGGCGACCAAAACATCACTAAAACTTCAGTTGTGACCTTTTCTCTAATGGAAGCAAAGAGACATCGAACGGCTGCAGTCGTGGAGCAGGAGTTCCCCAAGACCTTGTACTTACACCCTGATCTTGGCCCGGGCGAGGAGGGCCAAGATGCAAGTCCCCACCCAGGAGTCAAGTCCCTGACGATTATGTCAGCAACCAACAGGGATCATTTGAGCTTCACCTTGTGGTGCTTAATTTTTCTATAACTTCTGATAAATGGGAGTCTCACGCATTGATCTTAGTAAAGTTTAGATGTGTCACCGCACTGTCATCGGCAGAATATATAATTCATATATCTCACCTTGCCTCAAGGTGAGGCACGTCTAAGGCGTCGCAGATGCTCTGGATGTGCGACCCGAGGAGGAGGTCCGAAGGCCCGAACAGGGCCAGAATCTCGTACTTCACCTGTCCACATACCTGACGGGAGACCAAGAGAGTAAATGGGCACCTGACCCTGGTGTGACAAAGGGAAGTCGTCAAACTCCCGCCAAGCGTAAACGTGCCCTGCACAAACTTTAAAGGCCTTTTTTTTGGGGGGGGGGGGCACACCGACCTTTTTCGTGGTCCTGAACGAGTCCTCTGGAGGCACGTACTGAATATCATAGACAATGGTGTGGTTTGGAAGCAGCGTGGGGTCCTGGTTCAACTGGTACACGGAGTACTTGAAAGCCAACTCGGTCGGAGAGTTTTTCTGATCCTCTGAAACGTGAAAAAAAAAGTAAGACTAAATAGAATGAGATCGTTCAGGCCTTCGCGCTATATTGCAGTGTTCTCGAGCATGTGTGCAGTGTTTGGTTAGTACGCGCGATGACGTCATCTAGTTGCATCCACACACAGTTCATCAAGGGCAAGCAAATTCATGATCACTTTGTAACTTTTTAAATAATGCGGATACCTGTGAAGATGGCCCCAACCCTGATGACCGAGGGCAGCTGATACGTGGGCCCCACGAAGGCGCTCACCAGGCCCAGAGACAGCAGCCAGGACATGACGATGATTTTGAGACAAGTGTGAGGCTCTGACGAAGTTCTGGCTATTTTATCGCTCCCGTGGTCAATCAGACGGCAAATTTGAGTCCAACGGGGCGGAAAGTTGCAAATTCTGCACTACAGAGCGAGGCTTTGCTGTTCCAAGCTTCTGTCGGTTGACGTTGAGCCTGCCCATTTTTTTACTTCTTGTCCTTGCACCCAAGTAGCCGCCAACAGTCTTCAAGTGGAGGAGATGGAAAGGCTCCCAACTTTCCACAGGTGTGTGCACAAACTTTCATAGGACTGACCTTTTCGATAGCGATTTCTGTTTGGCTCTCTTTTCTTCTTCTTCTTCCACAAGACCAACTAGGAAGAAAGCTTCTACTTTCAAGATCAAGCGCGTGTGTGACTGC
>JAAUXU010154404.1_pt1 | contig 17142 bp, 26 predicted proteins | sample 7278151 | NCBI WGS metagenome assembly JAAUXU01 (sample SAMN14350113, study PRJNA611818) | marine sediment metagenome | isolation source: surface marine sediment (1.8m) | place: French Polynesia: Moorea | collected 2018-08 | reverse complement strand
CATAGGACTTTGCACTGCACCCAGTGACGAGGATGGTGTTCCCCCCCCCCCCCCCTCTACACGTTCCTTCAAGGTGTTGATGTTGAGACTTGAGCCTTCTTTCCACTACCCGCCGTATTCAGCTCACACTGCAAAGGAAGACTATGCTACCTGCCAGTCCTTGTCCCACAACCTCTCCTGGACGGACGTGTTCTCCTCCAACCACTGGATGCAGCCGTGCGGCATCTGCCCCCCTCCTGCTGCGTGATGTAATTTCCAGAAGGAAATGACTGCTGGAGCCACAACAGCAGGTTCACTCCTCTCAACAGACGTGGCATGCACAGACAGCATCCAACCTGTTGGCTTTCTCGGAGTGCAGACTGGCTCTTCAACGAGGTTCGGCATGACAATTTCATCGTCCACACGGTATTTATAAAACTAACTGGTTAGTTTTGTAATACCAGTTAACACATCCTCAGTGGTTAGCCAATTCACCTTTCCCAACTGGTGAAAGAGTTAACCTCTCCTAAGAGAGAAAGATGTACAGCAGATACTCTGGCAACTCTTAGGTTTTGTGCTATGACAGCGACGACGCCCATTGCTGCACTACGAACACCCAGACTAGAGACGACCAAGTCAAACAGTGGTTTCTCACCAGCATCATAATCTCCGTCGTCCTCGTTGGTTTTGGACCAAACTTGCATGTGGAATTTAATGGTGGCTCCTTTTGTCTACCCTCATCTCATCAGGGATGCCTGTATATACATACACGTAGTTATCCCCTGGATCAATAGAAATTCCACTCTGCACACATGAGATTTCAGCAGTACAGACTCTGCTCATATCTCGCCAGGTTCCTCCTTTGAGTGCCAGGGGATAAAACCCATAGGTGCAACGTCGAAACGACCGCAATATTTTAGGGGGGATAACATTTTCGACCCTATGGAATGGCTCCTTAAGTTCACTGAGTGAAACATCGCTAACCTTTTTTTTGGCTCAGACTGCGAGTGTGAGTACCGAGAGAGAAGGAGGAGGAAGAGAGTGAAGCATGAAGTTCCTACTTTCTTTCTTTCTTTTTTACAGCGACCACCTGACCCAAGTGTACTTCAAGGAGCCCGACAGTGAGAAGGACTACATCTGCTCGATGCCCGACAGCCCGGGCATGCACAAGTGCGACAACTTGCCCCCGTACGAAGAGGGCAACCGCGAGTGCCACGCAACCATGGAGACGGGACTGCACAACCAGACCGACTGCATCAACTGGAACCTGTACTACACGGACTGCAAGCCGGGCGACAAGAACCCCTTCCACGGGGCCATCTCCTTCGACAACATCGGTCTCGCCTGGGTGGCCATTTTCCTGGTAAGAGTCAGACCAGAGGGGTTTCTCCATTCCTTCACGCTACGATGAAAGAGAGGTTTCCATGTTGCTCTTCTGGCCGTCCGGGAGTAGGATAAGAAATGGGAGTGAAAACGTGTCTTTTTCCCACACTCCATTGATCACGTTTTTGCAGACGATCGAGCTCTTTCTCTCTGTACTGGAGAAGGACGGGTGCGAGACGCTCTGCGTGTCCGCCAGCGTGAGCGCGAGCGTGAACGTGAGGGCTGCATTGGTCCTCTCCTCTACTGCCATTCTCTGATCTTTTCCTTCTCCATCACGAGGACAAGGAAGGATAAAAAAAGGGGGGAAGCTTAGGTACTAGTCTGATTCTGTCCCTCTTGCAAGTTTGTCTCGTAAGAAGTTGTTAAGTCACACCGGAGATTGCCTTTTCCGGTCACTTTACAGTGCAGCTCCCCTCATGCCTTTGTCTACAGGGTGTGTTGGGGTCTGGACTAGTGATGTTGTCGAGTCGAGGGTGACTCGACCTCAGAGGGACTTCTCAACTTGAGTCAACGTGGACGAAGAGCTCGGACAAGCCGCATGATCGAGAATCCACTCGGGTCGGGGGAAAAGGGGCCAACAACATTCGAATAACATTCGACAACCTTCAAGTGAATCTATAGGAGGCAGCTTCCTTTGGCTTAAGCTCTTTAACCGTGTGCTTTCTTGGTCTACTCCTCATAGCTCTTCGGACAAATATACGTTATTTTGCCTGCCTCTTTGTCTCTTGGCAGTGATCAGGTTTGTCCCCAAGTCCGATTTCAACTTTGGCAAAGTTTCGTGCCGTGACAATTTGAATGGGATGGGGAAATATATCGAATAGAGGCCAAGAGCACTCGAGTCATGACCCTGACGCAGCACTAGTCTCGTCTTCACTCCAAGACTTATGCCGTATAAAGGGACAAAACTCTGTTACTGAGAGAAAGAAAGAACACCCGAGCTGAAAAAAATCACGAGCCTCCATAGGTTGAATGTAATTGAACCTTATTGTACGTGGAGCTTTGGAAATTTCGAGGTCACTCGAGTGGCCTCGACATCGACAGCATCTATTTTCTAGCTCAGAGCACAGAAGGGAGTCTCAGCCAACAAAAAAAATCGAGCCATTTTCTTTGGCAACAAGGAGATTTTCATCCCTTCTGCACGACATTTTTCTAGTCTAGAAAATGTAGCGATAATTCTTTTTTTTCTGCAGGCACTCATAAAGTTTCAAGCTCTTTCTCGCTGTTTTCCCATCGTCTCCCCCATCAAAGTTCAGCTCTCGCATTGTAGAGGCTCCCGCCCCTAAAAAGAGTCAACCCTTACGCAGTTGACTTATTTAGTGCCAAAGAGAAGCTTCTTCACACTTGACTTACTGCTCACATATTCCAAGAAATCTGGAATTGCCTCTAGACGCGGGCCTATGGAAGGCCTAGGGGGGTCAAACATGCTAGCGATGTTGACGAGAAAAAAGGGCTGTCTTCTGGACGACAGCTCAGCCGTCGACAGATCGATCTCTTATATATTGGGCTAGACCCCCCCCCCCCTTAACCCAAAGTTTTGCTGAGTGCATCGTAGGTTTGTTACTTGTGGTTTTCCTTGTCCCCCTTATGCTATCACGTAACGTGTGTTCAGTGCATAGCAAGGTGTTCAGAATCGGAGGCCAAAGTTAAACACACTTTGTTTTTAATTCCACTTGACTACAGTGTTGCAGTTACGCCAAATGGCGAGTGACCAAGCAGGTGTAACGTGAAGTGTTGACCTAACGTAGGCTGACCAGTTCTTCCCTCCATTTGACTGGAATGTCTTGCACCAACTATAGACTCACTATTTGCATCAGCCATGAGTCACAAGCTCATGACGAACAAATGACTTTCCGGACCTGCCCAGCACTCATGGAAAGCTACTTCTCCCTCCCCCACCGGTCTGTGTAGACATCCAGTGCCTCAGCCAGCTGTTATGTATGTTGACCTCGTTTTACTTCGACATTTCCAGTAAAAGATCGTAGTGGAAAGTCTTACGGGTGACACCAGGAGTTGAGGTTCAAGGAGGAAGAAAGAGAAGCATTACTTCCACCTGCTGCTACTGCTGACTTTTTCTCTCTTTCTGGCTATGTCTACTGCCACTCCTTTCCTATGGCTGGTGAGAGTGAGGAGATACGGCCATGGTCCCGATGGCGCGATCATTTTCGGATGAGGCAAAAAGTGGAAGGCCTAAAAAAAGAAAGCCTATTTAGTTATCTTGCGTTCAGTTCCTCTCAAACGTTCTCTGGTCTTTGCAGTGGAGAAAGGTTTCGTTCTTAGAGTGCACAAGGTCTATGGAAATGACTGCATGCATAATCAAAAGGTTGACCCAGCGACCTCTGATGTCCGTCTTGGGACCTCCACAAACTTTGTCTTCCTAGGCTGTGTGTGCGTGGTCGTAGTCTTGAAGGAGATGCCGGCCAAACAGACATCCTTTTGTTGAAGACAAGAAAAATCAATGGTGTTTTATCTGCAGTAAAGCACACACACAACTCTTGCCAGGGCTTTCCTCCTTGACTCGGGCTGGCTGTCCTTAATCGCATTTGTGCCCAGCCTAATTCTGGACAGTTGCTCATATGGGCGGAAGTGAGCGAGTCCTCGACTGCATACACCCACCCATCCATGCACACAAACACACACGGCAAAGTTCCAGTCGGGCAGCCATCAGTAGGAGGGAGAGATGTAGCGAGCCCAAGCTCAGGCCCAAACAAAGCTACAAGCTTACCACAGAGTCGTTATGATGAAACGACAAGGCCCATTTCTGGGAGCACTTATTGATGGCGTGGACATAGGTAGTAACATGACAAAGAATTGGGAAAATTAACCAACAGTCCACAAAGTTATTGAGGTTTTTAAATTTCACTTATAAATAAAGTCTGGAAACTTATAAATGAAAGGGTCTTCCAAAAATATGTTTTTGTCCTTAGGTCAGATATAGTGCATAATTTATTTTTGGGTGGGTGGGTGGGGCATCCCTCGGGTCATTTGTGAAGGCTGTGGAGGCTGCCAAAATAGATGGCTTTAAAGAATAGCTCCTACCTCTGCCAGCAATTGAGCTGACAAGGCTATTATTTTATAATTATAACGGTCACAAAGTCTCAGCTTCACGGAAAACTACAGTGGGCACCGGTTCTAGTGACACTCTCGGGAACGGGCAGGGTTGCTGTCAGGTTTGCCACTTTCTCCGGCCAACACTACAAGCATTGGCTAAGGGAATCCAGAGGGGTCTACGCATGTTGACTGGTTCAGAAATGGACATGCAGACGTGCACTGAACACAAAACAAACGAAAATAGATTTCTGTTCATGACAAGATAGATCATGACGCTCAAAAGGTCACGTTTACGAAATTGAAGCATTCTTTGCCCCTAAAGTTTAGGATAGAAGTTTAGGAAAGTTTGACCTGTTTTTAAATATGTGCCGTACTTTCTATTCAAGCATTGAGAAATATCTCCTCCCCTGTTCTTCTGATTGTTTTTACACTTCTCTAAACTTCCAAAATGCCGCCATAAGCAGTGTAAATGTCACTAAATCCAAGAGGTCTCATGAATTGAAATTTGGGGATCTGGAAATTTGGCACCATACTCGGCTTGCTACTGTATCCGATGTCACTAAAAGCGGTGCTGCCCTGCATTGAGGTCATGAGGCCTTTTTCTGGCCTGTTTCTTGTTCGGACTCCACTCCAGCTCGAGTCCCCCAAGCCCACGTGAGGTTGATGCTGTTGGCCATGCGCTAGGCTCGGTAGTCCAGCGTTTTCCACACAGCCCCTAGGCAAAGGTTGCTTGGTGAAGCAGTAATGCACTGCACTGCCCTGCACGTAGAGCCAAAATACTTTGAGCACTTTGAACATAGCGTCAATATTTATAGACACTCTGGCCACGACGAGGCTCAACAAGATCTAAACGACTGCAGAAGCTTCCAGAACAGTGCATGAGCCATAAAAGTTAGATATAAAAGTTAAAAAACTCGTGCAACAACCGCCTATTGTGCCAGGCCAAAGGCCGCGCATGCAATTCTCGTGCCCGAACAGAAGCTCCTCAATTGGCAGAGTTGGCACAGCTGAAGAGGAAAAAAAGAACAACATTCCAAAAATGTCAGAAGCTGTGCAGATGCGTGTCTGTGGCAAATGAATGCACCAGTTATGGGTTAAACAGCCACTGCGTGCGTGCAGAGGCTGCTTGCGAAGCAAAGTGCAAAGTATTTTCGCCCACCCCTTATTACCACAGTCCTTTATAAGTACAGGGTGTCCAGAAAAGGGCACTAAAAATCACAGTCACTGGAGATCAAGCCGGAATCTTGTGCTTCACGGACCAAACTCTGTAGATAACGTATTTTTCATGATTGCTGCAGACGAATGAGATGGCATCTCAGAAGTAACTGCAGACTCTTCTGTGGCTCTAGATATATTTAGTACTGACTGTGGTACTCGACACCCTCAGACTGTTGTTTACGATTGAGTCTGTGAGATGATCAGTAAACCATACGTTACAATAAGTTACTTCCCACTTCTAAATGCCTGGTTGAGAAAGTCAGCTGTGGCCCAAAGAATCTATCGTCACGTGAACAATGGGAAAGTTGTTATCTACAAATTTTGGTCCAACGGTGCAGTTGTGTCCAGTACAATGGGTGAATGAAAGTCGTGTTTTAATTGAACACTAGACTCTGAAAGGAGTCACGACAGTGGACGCAGCTCACACTGATCACTGCAATCGGAATATTCCTAAAACGGAACTTTTCCATTTTTTAAGGTATCATTAATTGAATGACACACATTTCCCTAACAGTTCTAACTACTGCGAGCAGTTAAGGCCAATGGATTCAGGCCTCAAGCTTCTCTATTGTGATCACTTCAAGGTTGCTGGAACAGTTGTCTTCGTGTACATGGAAGAAATCGTGGTTCCACCAGTCCATTCACTGACTCACTAGAAAAATCCCTCCCCCCCCCAAGTAGTCACATGCTTACATGCAAATGCAAGTCAACTTGAAGTTACAATTCACAAGAAGTTAGCTGCTACCTCTGGCACCTATGCAATATTTTGATAACTATTCCACATGGTCTCATGACATTTTGCTTCAGCTGGTCCATGTTGGCCTTGATGGGGGCAGCGTTGGTCTTCCTCTCCATCATTCCCTACGTGGCAAGGTCCAAGGGGCTGATGTCTGGCCAAGAGGGAAGTCACATTTCCTTCGTCCAGAAGTGCTCAAACTTTGTGTCAGTGCCAGGTGCACTGATGTCAGTCTTCTCCAAGCGTTTTCTTTTGCACCGCCAGATGAACTTTCTGTTGATGCTGAGGTGCTTCATGATGAAGGCACTTGATTTGTGCTTTTTGGCCAGGTCAAGATACTTGAGCGCAGCTCATTTCCTCATTTCAGTCTCCATAGTGGTGCTAATACAGGTGTTTTCAATTTTTAAAGAAGCGGAAAAAGGAAGCAAGTTTAATGTTTTAGGTAGGCGACCAACTTTTTCTTGGACAACCCTGTATAGTCTTTGGGCCAAGCAGCTTTTGCCACATTAAGCGCTGTGCTACAAATAGGCGAAGCATCGTTTCTGAGACCTTTGCTGGCGAGCATCAGGCCTCAGATGGGCAATGAATGGTGAGGGACAGCTGGAGGAATGACAAAGAAATAGGAGAGGTGCCAGAGGGATGAGAAGATGGACAGCAGATGCCAGGGATGGCCACGTCTCCGATGAATTCAATGGAGCAAAGAAATCAGGACCAGACGTTTCTGCTACATTAAGCGGTTTTCTGTATTAGCCGATGCTACATTAACCAGCGACTGCTGTAAATCAAAGCCACTTCAACAAAAATGCTATTGACAGGTTTAGCAGCTGGAAGATCCCTGAATTCTGCCAGGGTGATGGCGACTGCACCGTTGTGGCAACGCTGCCACGTTGGCCGTTTGGCCTACTGTTTCTGCAACCTGTGAGGCCTGGCAGCCAGCCACAAGTAGGCCCTGATCACTGCTTGTCCGTCCATTTTGGGCCTGGATGGGCCCTTTTCCCCGAAATGGCAATCGATCTTTTATGTGGTTCTCGGCGAAGTCGCTGAACCACCGCTAGGTTTCCCCCATTCATTCTCCTGTTGTCCTCATCATCTTCCCAAGGAGTGTCGTTGAATAATTTACTGCACGCCACAAAATGTGGCGGAGAAAGAGATGAGGAAAAGAAGGGAGATTATGAGAGTCTCCCACAGGGTTAAAGCCTGGAGCGACGAGCGGGTGGAACATGGGGAGCAGAGAGAGATGCCTGAAATAGTTATGGCTGCGCTTGGAAGATTCATTCCACTTCCTGCATGCTTTCATCACGCCCTTACGTCAGGGACGTATGTAGCAGCCACTGAGCCCGAGTTCGCCACCTCCAGGTGCGAGAGCAGCTCCGTCGCCACTGGGGACGACGTCACGCGGGGGAGCTTGAACAGCTTCACGCTGCGGGCGCTGCAGCTCTCAAGGTCCCCATCTGCATATCTTGTGCAACTCTTTGCAACGTGCGCGCATTCATCTGATGAGCTTCTCCGCCCGCCGCTTTATGGCGATGTCTTCTCTGGAAGACAAAAAAACCATGGCGGATGGACCAAGATAGGGGCTTCAAACATACATAGTAACTGTGCGTGAGCTTTCTCCGCACATAAAGCAACTCTGCCAGACCAGATAGAGCTCGATTGAAGCGTGCGGCCAGAAGTAGCAGCTTCTGCAAGAACTTCTTCTCTGCTCAGTGTGTCAGACAGAGAATGCTTTTATTTCAAAGTGTGGGAAAGATGACATCTTTTGTGTGCTCAGGTCATCAGCCTGGAAGGGTGGACCGACGTGATGTACTTTGTCCAGGATGCCCACTCCTTCTGGAACTGGGTCTACTTCGTCCTGCTCATTGTGGTGAGTAAAACCCATTGCTGGAGAGAAAGTTCCTTCCTACATAAATTCTTCTCATTCTTCTCAAGGCTGCTACTATGGGGTAGAGAACGCAAATGTTTTACACTTGTGTGTTGTTGGTTGGGTGACTTTGGTGTAGTTTTTCTTTCCCTGCTTCAAAACTCATTTGCCAACTTTGCTGTCGTCGACCTCATTTTGTACCTCAACCGACATGTGGGTGCCCAGGAAAGGAGGGAGGGTAACGGAATTCAATTCCTCCACCTCCTGCTGGAGTACGGAAGCGATTGTCACGTGCACGTCCTCGCAGATTGGCTCGTTCTTCATGATCAACCTGTGCCTGGTCGTCATCGCCACCCAGTTCTCGGAGACGAAGCGGCGCGAGACTGCCAAGATGAAGGCCGAACGCGCGCGCTTCCAGTCATCGTCCACCCTCTCGTCCTTCACCAATTCGGAGACGACCAACTGCTACAGGCAGGTCATCAGGCTCATTGCTCACCTCATCCGCCGGGGAGTCAGCAAAGCGAGGAAGACCTACAGGAGGTGAGCAGTGACTGGTACATTGACGTCATCAGGTACACAACCACGGGTGTTGTCAAGGCTACCACTACCTCTCAAAGAGCCTCGTTCTTTAGCAACATGCAGTATTAACAAGAGGATTTGCACATAGCTGGACGGTTCCCGTGCATGAAGTCAACAGGTCCACAAGCGTGGGTGTCCTAAAAGCTGCTGCTGCTACTTTTGCATAACCCTTTATTAGCGCTTTCTCGTCTGCGCTCTGTCCATCAACGTCCATATGCAGTGTGAAGGACGTCTTTTGCCCCCTCACAGACTCCGCGCTGATCGCCTCGCCGCCAAGGAGAAGCGTCTGGTGGAGAAGCAATGTGCGGGAAAGCTGAAGAACTACAACGTGATGAAGAACGTCTCCACGCACTCCATGATCAGCTCGGTCGATGGTGAGTGCCGCAATTTTAAAATTGGAAAAAAATGGAGGTTCACTGTGAGGAGGAACAAAGAGAAAATACTTTTTTCGTCTGGAGTAAGTAAGTTTAATTCAACTTTCAATGCTGTCTAACCCGCCAAATGAGCGCTAAACACACTGAAATCACTGAATGAATGTATGCATCAACACCCCATGAACTAAATCAAGTTGTTGCCACTCACTACTGACATCCGATTGATGTGCGCACCAGACAAAGTATGGTCGAAACTTGTGAGCACCAAAGTTGAGCTTGACACAGGTCAAAAAATCAGCCCAATCTGTTTGCTTTGGTTTTGTCCAATGATCCTGGAGCCAAAGAGCTCAATCTTGGAAGCCTCGGTCCACGCAACGATGGGTGAAGAAAACCTTGACCCAGGCTGGATCGATGTTTCCCTGCCATGTCAGAGAATAAAGTACAGGTCTTCTAACTTGTGGACTCAATTAATAGGGATTTTGGAGAGCGCTTTCTCTCCACTCGTGTTGCATGCATCACCTTGATGCAGCTTGCATCAACATGGCCCAAAGTGATGCACACATGCTATTCTCACTGTGCAGTGGATTCTCCATTTAATGGCAAATATTTTCGTTCGTTTGTTGAGAATTTTTTTTAAACTGAGCACTGTGCTGAATAAAACGGAAGTCTCGAGAGAATATCGTTAAATGGAGAATTGAATGTACTTCACCTAAGGGGAAAGTTGTCCCAGACTCTGTTAATGTTACTGTCTCCATGACCAAAAGTAACAAACAGTTATAACGATTGGCAGTTAAGGGTGTTAGCTATCACTTAAACTCTACTAAACTGTGCAGTGAGTACCAAAAATGCCACAATAGTGTACAATTTGATGGAGACCCCACCACCACCACCAGCACGTGGGCACCCTTTTGGGGGGACGCACGACGCTGTTGAGGTGAGGGAGAACGAGAGCAAGATCGAAGTTATTGAAATGAATGCAGAAAGTCTCTCCTTACATAATTTATATGTGTTACAAATAAATTATATGTACGGTTCACACTGACGCAAAAAAGTTTTGTCGCAGCTGTGACAAAGTCACGAAATGATGTTGCACACTGCTGACTACATTAAAGCGGAAGAGGGGATCTAACTTTAGGGGAGGAAAAGTAGAGACAGCCTTCCTTAAACAAACTTGTCCTCTTTTTTGTATGGGCACACATAGACGTACCTTTTTAGGCAAAGAATCTTCAGCAGATACCTGTAGCACGTGTATATACAAGCCGAATGTGCTCAGCTGCCCCAATGGCTCTCACCCTCCTCCCCCAGGCGAGCTGGAGCTGGGCCTGGAGTTGGACGACGTCGGCGTGTACGAGTCGAAGCACCACTCGGGGAAGAGCGTCCTCCAGAGTGAGAAGATGACCCAGACGGAGGTGGCGCTCATCGACCGGGCACAGAGGCAGGCGATCACGCCCAACGGGACGTCGCCCTGCAACCACCCAAGTCTCACCTGTCAGGTAAATCGAGAGAGGTCACAACTGAATGTATGAGTCACCTAAAAATCCTGCCTCTAGCAATAGAGTACGTACAGTACGAGCCAAAATGAATATTCTGCGGATTTTCTGGTCTCGTGACAAGGTATAGTACGGTCTGTGTCTCCAGAGAGGCCAGATTTTAAGGTGCATCACATATTTTAATGCTCTCTCAGTCATCACTGACGCTTGCAAGGACGAGACATTAAAGGCAAAAAAATTGCTTCGACAGGAGCTTCTGGCCTTGTCCACAGCCTATTCTACGGCCTTGACGGCCCAGATCGCATTTGACTCCAGACACCTGAAGCACTGCTCCACGTACCATCTGGCCGAGGGTGTGGACGAGAGCAGCAAGAAGAAAGGAATCTATCAAGTAAGGAGGCTACTTTAGTCGTCACACTTTATCTCGGAATTTTAGGTGAAGAATTTTAGCAATTGAGGTAGCGAAATTTGCTTTTTACGACTCACTTTTCATTATCATCTTTCATTGCACTTTTTCAAAGCTTCTCAACGTTTCGCTGATTTTTTTGACTTTTTGACAACCTGAACGAATAACTGGGATTTTATAACTAGTTTTAAAGTCTTAATTCAAAAAACGATCAAACCTTCGACCCTGATTTTTAACTATTTTTTTAGGTTTTCACCTAAAACATCAAGTGCTATTCATTTCTTTAAGACTGTTGTCTAGATGTCACTGCAGAAAGGATAATGCGAACGTGCCTACGTATGCAGTATGTGCAGACGGACACGTACAGGGTGAGGATGACTAAATGCGACTGTGGATGAGAGGCAATCGCAAACAAAGCAAAAAACTGCATCTAACCTTCACCACCCCGTACGGTACATGTAGCCGTCACCACCCTGTACAGAGAAGTTGGAAAATTTATCCTGCGGTCATTGTGCTAGAACAATGTGTTTGTGACAAAAAGTATCCATTTCTGTTCCTTGGCATCCGCTGGTTTTTGGCCGGCGGGCGAGTGCCAAATTTGATGGAACACCAGAGCCATCATGTTGTCCCATGAGGTGCTCAAAATGACAGCCATTTTTCGGCAATGCACATTTTCACTCCTTTAAGGAGATTTTGTGTCCATGATGTCCTCATCAGCGCTGCTCGCAACGTCCTCCAAGACCATCTTGAGCTTGGCCGCCGTATCCAGCTGGTTTTTCGCGCCACCACAGCTGCACAAGTGGAAAAAACGGGCTAAATTTGGACCAGGAACTATTCTGGCATCAGCAGGCAGTGGCTTTAAAGCAACGCTTGTTCCACAATCAGCACCTGCCTGCGAAGAAGCAGGGGAATCCGAGGGTCTGACACGGCGACTCTTTTCGAGACACACTGTATTCATTGCAGTTGGCTCATCTATGATACATTTCATCTCCGAATAGGCACCTTACTACAGACTGTACAGTATACATACACTGCCTAGATGCTACGTTACCTCCAGTGCTTCTTCATGCAGATGTCTAGCCAGGAAGAATTCTACGAATTGGCTGTGACTCCCAAGAGGGCTGGCCGGTGCCAAACGTGTTGGGGTTGCTGCTCAAACTGCCTTAGGAAGTGCCAGCGACATTTGGAGGCATTCGTCGATCACTACGCGTTCCAGCGGTTCATTCTCTTCTGCATTCTCATCAACACCTTCAGCATGGGCATCGAGTACCACAACCAGCCCGAACTGTTGACCCGCACCGTGGAGATCAGCAACTTGGCGTTCAGCTGCATTTTCGCTGTCGAAATGTTGCTAAAGCTCTCTGCTTACGGATTCTTCAGGTACATCAGTGACGGATTCAACGTCTTCGACGGAGTCATCGTACTTCTTAGGTAACATTTATTTGTCAGCACTGCGACTGAGCCCATGTGAGAATAACATGCTCTATTGCCCCCTCCCCTCCCATGTGCAGCACCATGGAGATCTACACCGCCATTGTGCACGGCATAGCACTTGACGGTTCGGGGATCTCCGTCCTGAGGACGTTCAGGCTCCTCCGGATCCTCAAGCTGGTGCGGTTTCTTCCAAATCTCAGACGTCAGCTCGTCGTCATGCTCCGGACCATGGACAACGTCGCAGTCTTCTTTGCGCTGCTTATGCTCTTCATTTTTATATTTAGGTGAGTCAAGAATACAAAAGAATACCGGTGTATTTGTCAGTGTCTATTTTCCACCTTCAGTATCTTGGGCATGAACCTGTTCGGCTGCAAGTTCTGCGAGGAGAGAGAAGGGACAGAATTCTGTGATAGAAAGAACTTCGACTCGCTGCTCTGGGCCACAGTCACTGTCTTTCAAGTGAGTATGTATACATGCCTACATAAAGCAGTGTGTTGTCGATTTAACAATGACTTCGGTCAGCAGCAAGTCAATATTGTCAAATTGAGGGTGCCTCAGAACAACTTTGGCCCCAAGAGTAATGGCGCTTAAGTCATGTCGAGTGTACTGACAACAGAAGTGACTTTGGCGCACAAGACTGCCTGTTTGTGACCAGATTTTGCCAGGCCTCGAGCACCCAAGCGATCAAGCAACAGAGTGTGAAAGTTGCTCCTGGAAGTAAAATGTGGTCACAGTCTTGGTCGAACTCTTTGCAAATCTGATGGGCAGGCGTTGCCATATAACATTGCATCAATACGTGATCTTCTTCAATGCACACACGGCTAAATTTAATTCTTAAACTATTTACTTCCGTGTTCTGACTTCTTCCCTCCCTCCTTTTCCAGGTGCTAACTCAAGAGGACTGGAACATCGTCCTGTTTTCCGGGATGAAGCAGACCAGCCACTGGGCCGCCCTGTACTTCGTGGCACTGATGACATTCGGCAACTACGTCCTCTTCAACCTCTTGGTCGCCATCCTGGTGGAGGGCTTCTCCAACCAGGTAAGCAGCACCAGGCCTACCCACCATCATTCGTCCATCCGGCCTTACTCATCATCTCCAACCCTTGCATCTTCAAGGACAACTCAGAACACGTTTTTCTTCACCCTCCCCATAACCAACCAACTCCTCTAGTATTGTACAGACGTGAACGAGCAGAGTTATCAACGACAACAAAAACATTTCTTTCTCACTTAGTAGTTGAGCTTTCATATGAATTCGGTCGTGCACGCGTCCACCTGTGCGGCGGCTCGATGAATCTCCATGGACAGGTGGAAGTACGCGAGCGTGGATGTGATCTGCAAGGTGCTGTGCGTGTGGGAGCACCATTTGGTGCGACCCAGCTCGCAGGTCTGGCCACAGAGGTTCATCATCGGTGCATGGAACAGAAACGTGCGTGGTGGGATCTCTTTTTGGTCCCCCCGTTCAAAGAGTGGAGCAGTCCCATACCAAAACCCCCCAAAAACCTTGGGCATGTCCAAGTGTGAGTGTATGCGGCAGTTTTTATTCTTAGTCAGGATGTTCCTGCACCTGTTGATTGTAAGTACTGTAAAGTATCGCTGTTAAAAGGATGGCAAACAACAACAACAATAACAGCAACAACAACAACAACAGCATCGACCGCATTGCTGTCATTGGTACGAAAACCTCGTAGATCGCATCTTTTCCCCCTCCCCCCGTCTCCTGCATTCTTATTTCTTATGGCTAGGACAGAAAAGAGCGAGGCATAATTTATTTTTCCCCCCAGGACCCCTCCAAACCGGGTGTCCGGTAAGTCTTTTCCCACTCGACGGGAAAAACTTTGACCAGATCAATCTGGGCAGTGTGAGGTTGTACAACAAATTTTCTTGATCTCAACTTTGATCAATCGAAGCCGAACCTTTCTTCCACGAGCAGAGCTGCCCGACAGAATGAGTGGAAATGTGTCAAAAGCAAGATTTTCGAGGTCGGCAAGGACTTTTCCGACACCCGGTGCGTGTGTGGGTGTGGGTGTGAGTGTGTGGGTGTGGGTGTGTGGCAGCAGCTCAGCTCACATGAAATGTAAGATTTATCGGCGGAGCATGCACAACTAAAATCGACGCGGTGACTTCGCTCTTATGACGTGACGCAGCGCGCCTCAACTGCGCACAAGGCTTGCAGTCGTTTTGAATTTTTAACCGTGACTTGGGTCCACCTCCTCCTCTTCTTCTTCTCCATCTTCCTCGTCTTCTTCTTCCATGGCAACAACTTGTGCTTTCCTCTCTGTTCCACCATCTCCCTCATTTGCTCAGGCAACATAAGGACACTCGATGTATACAAACACTCTTATATGCTAAACACACATGTGTACAGTAGATGTTCGATTTGTGCAACTGTCATTAGTGCAAGGACCTCTATTTCTGGCAAGATTTTTGCTGCGGACCCAATTTAGATTGACAGTTGGTAAAGGACCTGCTTTTTGGCAAAATTCTCTTTTTGCAAGATTGTCCTACTGACTGAGTGATCCTTTCCGAAAATCAAATGTGTACTGTACACACTTTATCGCTCTCCCAGAACAAATTGGGCACTCCTGTGGACCCTTTTTTCGCAGCCTTTGACGTCTTTTCAGTTTTGTACGAGTGCTTCTTCATCCTTGCTTGCACCAGGATGCCTGCTTCTACTCACCTCCATCCTCGCCACGACGAACACGTCCACGTAGATGAGTCTGTGCAACAAGTCCAAGGCCACGACGACTTTTCGGGGGGCAGCTAGGCTTTTATTTTTCCGTACAGATCCCAAGACTGTGCGAAATATTGCAGCCACATCGAATATCGCGATATGTGCAAATTATCGAAATCTATTTCGGCGATACTTTACTGAAGCCTATGCCATTGCTCCGGCCCCTGAGTCTGGAATTCACAAGAAGCCCAATATCGGACATCTTTGAAATATCAGCAAAAGTATCGTCTTGCCTAAACGTCATACATCTATTTGGAAACTCGGCAGCGATATCGAACATTTGTCCTCGACAACTATCGCGATATCGATCAATGTGCGATATCGCACAGTCTTAGCATTTTGTTCGTCGAAGTCATCATCGCGACTTCGCTTGGAGAGGAGAAAAGATGACGACAAACTTGAGTCTCCTGTGTGCTACGGCTGTGGAGAGCGAAGCTGTTACCTTGGTTGAGCTCCCACCCACGACCGCCCACCCCAAAAAATCGCTCCTTGCCAATATCGTTTGCGATTTTGCGAATATGAAGCTGTGCCATCCCGTGCCAACTCTGCTAACACACAAAAGTTCGCATTGTTCTCGTCACAAACACCGCCTCTTTTTTCTTTTCTTCCATTATAGGCAGGGCCCCTCAAATTGGTAAGAGACTCACTTCGGCAGTGGTGAATGGAATTTTTGCGCGGGAGAAGCGCAAAAATGAACATAACATAGCAACCACAACATCACATATCTACAAAATACCGTGTACAGAGGTGGTACTGACTGCCATCGATACTTTGTTACGCGTGGCATGGTCGTCAAAGCCTGTTATTTTTGGGGGAGAAAAAGAGAGCTGACTCAAAAAAGAAAAAAGTGACAGAGAAGTAAGCATGACCCCACTCCCAAACCCCACAAAAAGGTGTCGCATCTTGATAAAGAGGGAAGTGGTTTTTTTTTCTTGCTCCCTCCTGTAACATCCACATGTTGTTCATCCTCCCTCCCATCTCCGACCCACTCCAGCTCCCCCCCTTCTAACCCGGCTTGTGCTCATTTTTCATGAGATTTTTTGCCGGTGTCTTCATCTTCTGTTTACATTTTTGTGGCCTCACCAACCAAATCCCATTTCTTCAAAAAAATCCAAAAATAAACTTGTTCAGCTGTAAGTAAAAGTAAGACCTTTTTTCATCCACTGATTCTCACCAGGGCAGCAAGGTCGTTCTCTACCACGAGTTCGCTGCAAAAAGACCATGAAGCCCGAGTGGGACGCAGAAGTGCAAAAAGGCCTTATTTGCTTTTATCGACCATGAAGTTTTATTTCGCGCATCCACTTTTTACGCAGAATAATTACAGCAATTTGCCCAGAAGCCAGTCCTGGAATACTTATTCTCTCCGGCAGAGGCCACTCAAGGCCACGCGAGGAAAGGCCAAAAGTGTGTAAAGTCAAGCTGCTTTTTGGAACACTTTTTGTGCTCACTTTCAAAAAGTGGATGTGTACGAGAAAAAAGTCTTGTCCAACCTTTCCCTTGTCTACAGCCACAAAACCCCTGGTGTAGACCAGAAACACTGTTTTTTCTACTACTTCTTCTTCTCATCCTTCTTCTTGCAGGCTCTATACTCGTACAGACCTATATGCAAAAGTTCGAAAAAAAAAGAATAATCTGTATATATCGTATCACGCAGTATACATATATATATTAGGCTAGGTCGAAAAGGGGTCAACTTTGGAAATTCACTGACAGCATCTGGGGTTTGTTACACGGGCTCAAAAGATGACGATGTAGTCAAATACTTTGGAAAAAAATTGTGTTTACCTATGTCCAACTTGACTTGAAATTTATGTATTAAGCTACTGTAGTAATTTTGCGGTGAAAGTAAATTTCAGCTCTGGTGGCTGTCAGAAGCAGCCAAACTGGGTGAAAATCACT
>JAAUXU010000558.1_pt1 | contig 17147 bp, 5 predicted proteins | sample 7278151 | NCBI WGS metagenome assembly JAAUXU01 (sample SAMN14350113, study PRJNA611818) | marine sediment metagenome | isolation source: surface marine sediment (1.8m) | place: French Polynesia: Moorea | collected 2018-08 | reverse complement strand
GCACTGCTCCTCGTACTGGGTCTCGTACTTGGTCTCGCACTGCTGCTCGTACGAAGTCTGGCATTGCTCCTCGTAGGTGGTCTCGTACTTGGTCTCGCACTGCTGCTCATACTTGGTCTCGCACTGCTCTTCGTACTTGGTCTCGTACTCGGTCTCGTACTGAGTCTCGCACTTCTCCTCGTACTTGGTTTCGTACTGGGTCTCGTACTTGGTCTCGCATTGCTGCTCGTACTTGGTCTCGCACTCCTGCTCGTAGGACGTCTCATACTTGGTCTCGCACTTCTGCTCGTACTGGGTCTCGTACTTGGTCTCGCACTGCTCCTCGTAGGAGGTCTGGCACTGCTCCTCGTACGACGTCTCGTACTTGGTCTCGCACTGCTCCTCGTAGGAGGTCTGGCACTGCTCTTCGTACTCGGTCTCGCAAGACGTGCCGTACGTGGTCTCGCACTTCTCCTCGTACTTGGTGCTGCATTCCTGGCCGTACTCGGTCTGACATTCTTGCTCGTACTTGGTCTGGCATTCCTCTTGATATTCAGTCTGACATTGTTCCTGTATCATTTGGGGGGAGGGGGTGGGGTGGGAGAGAGTGTGATGGAGAGAATCAACGTGAGCAAGATCATCTGGGACAGGCGCGTCTGCAAGACGACGATACTCACCTCGTATTTGGTCTCGCATTTCTCTTGGTATTCAACCTCGCACTGCTCTTCGTAGGAGGTGCTGCACTCCTGGTCCTGCTTGCAGTTGTACGACGTCGGCTGAGGCACCCTCTTGGTCTCACACTTGGGCTCCGGGGGGGCACCGTAGCCCGCGGGGGCGGCGGGAGGCGCGTTGTACTGGCCCTGCGGGGCGCCCAACGTGGTATCCGCCAAGAGCAGGCAGATCTGAAACATGTCAGCTCAAAGTTTGTCAACTTGCTCAAGACCAAAGAGGCCCCCCTGGCCTAGAATGAAGTTCAAATATCCCCACGTACCACAGAGATCGCGAGCTTCATGTCTTGTGTGTTGCGATGTCCTCCCAATATCTTCTTCAAAGGACTTTTGGCAGGCGAATGCTGGGATTTCAGAGCGGTCAAACTAATTTATACCAGCCTTCCAGCAGCGAAAGAAGCAATTTTGGTACGACGACGCAACAAATGCGTCGCTACCGGCGGCTGCTGTGGCTTCGGCGTCGCCCGGGTGCAGTCAGTGCTGGTGACGCGCGTCAGACGCGTGCGTGCGTACGTACGTACGCAAGGAGAGCGCGCGCGAGCGAGCGGGCGCTCGTGATGACAACAGCGGAGCTCAGATGTTGCCTTCTTGTCCACCTTCGCCTTTGCCGCCGCCTTCGCCGCCGCCGGAGACAACAGAAGCAGCTTTTCTCCCGCGTCGGAGCCGCACTGCAATTGCGTAAATTGTGCATGACGCGTCCGTACTTAGAGAACTGGAGTAGCTCCAGGGGTCGCTTCGGCCGTTGCATGACGTGGCTGGAAGCCTGAAGACTTTTGACGAAACACCTTTATTCCGCATTAACGTGTGCGTCATGTTCATGCACGTACACACCTCCTGCACGGCCCTGAACGTGGTCAGCAACATGTTCGTCTGTGCAGCATTGACTGTTGCCTGAGCCAATCAGGCGATCTGTTTTAACGAAAACCTGTTGCAGGCTTAGGTGAGGTTTGGTTCGGGTGATGCTGTTGGGTCAAGTTGAGAGAGATCCCGCACCCCAACGAAGGGTGTGCACGCCCGTTGGGACCGATCAGATTTAGCTCGTCCTTCAACCGGTTTCGTCTGGTCGTACGACACGTACGATCCCTTGTTGAGGCCAATGTGGGAGATGTCGAGGAAGCTACTGGCAAACCTGCGCAGCTCCTCTTGACTTTCAGAGATGACTGCGTTACAGTTTCTTCACCAGGCGTTGCCACGTTCGAATGCCCAACGGACAAGCTGAAAAAAAGTTGCCTCCGGACTCAGACGGGTACCTATGGGCTAATGAGACCGGCTTGGAACTCCAGATAACAGTCACATTGAGGAGTTGGTTGTGCCTCCAGACAACGTACTTGACACACGTTACATGGAGATTCGACTGTCCTCCAAGCAGCCAAGCTCTGGCCTCTCGTGGTTCCGAGTCGTCGTCTGAAGGTTGACGGGTTTCGTTGCCCCCCTCATTGTTGCCCCCCCCCCCCCCCAACGTTGTCGTGGTCAGCGAGCCCCCAATTTTGGGCGAGCATCTGCCCAAAAGAAGCTCTTCTGCTCAGAAGAGACTCGCTCGCTCGCTCGCTCAAGAAAAACAGTGTTTTGTATCGAGGTTGAGTCATCATCGCGGAAGAAAAGGACGTGATGACGAGACTTGACAAGAGCTTTTTCCTGGAATCGAGCCAACGACACCACGATTTTCCTCTCCCTTTTTTCGCGCTTGCGGCGGGTCGTAAATAGGATGTTGTTGGGAGGAAAATTTTTGACAAATTTCTGTCAAATTGCCTGGGGACGACGAGAACGAGAGGAGTTGCCTGATTGCGGCGCGAGATCTCACATTGCGGAAATAGGAAGCAGAAATTTTGTTGCCTGAGATTTCTACCTCCGGACTGACTTCCATGGAAAAAGTCGACCCACTGAGTCAATCAGTGCAGGTACAGGGTGGACCAGCTTTGGTGCCTCCTGCCAAAAGAGCCACCCTGTCTAGAGAGGAAGGGTCAGTACAAGTGGTCAAGTCGGGTGGAACACCAGAGGTCACAGGGTGAAGCAAATGTAGGTGTGAATCACACAACTGATGCTGAAAATTGTGCAGTAAAGAGCAAATCTTGGCTGCTGCAAAAAGTTTGAACCGTATAGCCTTGTACAGAGCTTGGTGATGAAAAGGCTGGATGAATCCAGCAGCGAGTCTCGTCCAGAAAATTTACCAGACATCAGGGTTGCCATTCTATACGCAGACTCAGGAGCTCATCCTTGCAGCCCTTGGATGTCCGCCAAGCCCCGGGTCTGAAGACCATTTCAGGTTGCCGTCTATCTGCACACACACAGGTGCCGGGTGCGTTGGTCTTTCCCAAAGGCACCCGGTGCCTTTCACCACCGGGGCCACCGATAAAGCATTCAGAAAGAAATATCGGAACCCCGCATTCTTCTTCTTCCACTCAACGTGCATAGCTCGAGGGGTGTGCGTACCTACGAGCGTCGGAAGCGTCACTGACGCACGCACACACGCACTACTTTTTGATTTTTCAGTGCCTGAGGCCAGTACATTAACCAGAGCTTGGCGGGCAACCGACCGGGCAGGCCGGCGGGCAGCCAGGCCACGGACGCTTTGCTGATCACCATGGAGGGAAAAATTGTATGGCCGGAGTGGCCGTGAGATTGTTCAACTCATAAAAGTCGATGCACCATAGATGTGATTGGTAACTTTGCGTGCGCGCTTCTTCTTCTCCAGACTCAGACTTTGCGGCGCAGACGTCGAAATGCATAAACATGCCCAGACTTTACGTGGAGTTATGAGCCAGCAATCCGGAAAGAGCAACCAGACGCTGATTGGATTTGTGACGGCCAAGGAAAGGTCTGCAACTCTGTTATAGTTGAGCAACTTCTCTGTATGCAAGTGTGGGGAGGAGGCGACACTGACGATTGTTCTTCAGCATTGACTGAGTCGAGGCACGACGAGCTCGTCAGCAGTCAGAGTCACGGAGGGATCAACGGGGCCGAACGGGCAGTCAGGCCTTTGGCTTCAGCCGGGTCATTTGTGCTGTAGAGTGAATAATTTGAGCTCAGCATTTGGCGACGGGCGAAGCGGTCTTGTTCACGTCCTTCATCCCCGAGATGTCATCCCCGCCGGACTTGCCCCAGTTGGCACCACATCAGGGGGTGATGCTGAGACCGAGCCCCAGCCTTGCATGTCACTTCACGTGGTTGTCTCAGCGCCTACGTAGGATCCTACCTGGTTCTAGCCTTTCCCAAGTCTCTGAAGTAGGAAAAGGCTCGGGCTCCAACAGAGAAACCCTGAGGCTCACTCCATCCCCAGAAAGAGGGTGGATTCGCTGGCTGTCGCCCCGGCGGGACAGGAAAAACACCCCAAAGGTACGATTGTCGACATCTACCGAAGGTGAGCAAAAGGCTTCAAAAGTTTGGTGGCTGAGAAGCCTTTAGAAAAAACAAAAAAAAAGTGTGAGGTCTTGGTGTCATTGGATAGTGCGGGTACAGAACAACCCGCTAATAAATGGGTTACGGATAATTGGTGAACCCGGATGATTGGCAGAGACATTGCAAACGAGTCCGACCTGGTGGCAAAATTTCGCTTGATATTCGCCAAATATTCCAACTTCCAACTTTCTTGTCATACTCTCACACGTTAAAAAGCACTGTCTGAAGTGAGCTTAGCTTTGGCTTAGAAGCGATCGCTTAAGCTAATCAGAGGAAAGTTAAAATTGGCTCCATCAGCAAAAGAAAAAAAAAGAGACTCTTCGCCCAATAAGCAGGTTCCACTGTACTTTGTCCAGGTCACATTGACGTGCAAGCCTTAGCTTGTGGCGGGCAGAATTGGCCCCCCAAATTAAGGATCCTCTTGTGTGTGTGGACTCCGGGGGAGGGGACACCCTCGGGGCACCCCTGGCAAACTGGGCGGTGAGGGTGGAGTCTCTGAGCAGCCTCAGAAGAAGATGTCGTGCTGCTTCAGGTTCAGTGACCCTGAGAATGATTCTGCGGCAAAAAAAAATCTGCTTCCTCTGCTCTAGTGGCAGTGACGCCAAAATTGCGTCCGGTCTTAACTGACGCGCAAAAATGGCTGCCTGACGCTTTAAGCGGGAGCGATGGAAAAAAGATCAGGCGTGCGCCAGTGGTTTTTTTTTCCCTAATTTGTCCTTGGTCGCAGTCGCTACTTGATTGAATGGGAGAGGAGTAAAAGAGGCCTCTCCTGTGCGCACGCATGCGCAGACTCCCACGCGCGCACCAATCGGAAATATAGAGAAACAACACAAACACACACACGCGAAGCAACGCAAGTTGGTCTCGCTTGGTTTGTCTCAACGAAACCAATTTCTCTGCAAGGCCAAGATTGGAAACAGCAACAGGACGCGTCCGTTTCCACTCCCCCCTTCCGCCAATTAGAGGTAGGCCTGCAGTCAGGTGGGTAGGCCCAGAGTCAGGCCTACTATGCTGGGCACGGGCAACGCGAATTTACACGCTCGATAATTGCACAATTAAGGAGGCCCCTGGCGTATGAGCTCAGCAGACAGAGTGTGCAACCAGGCCTGGGACGCTTATGCCAACTTGTATGCAAGGAAGCAAAATTCTTTTTCCCCCCTTCAATGGAAAATGTTTTTGTATGAACATTTCAATTCGGCATTTTTCTTTCAACCTAAAGGATTTGGCTTCCCGTTGCACTTCCACTTCCTTCCTTCCTCTGTGTGCTGACCTTAATGTGCTTTATGGGCTTGATTCAGCAATATCTGCAAGCTTCAGCGCAGCGCTTGCACTTTTTCTTCCTGCTCACAGACGCAGGTTTGAGGACAATTATTGCACGGATGAAGTAGGCACTTGATGATGATTTGTTTCACGTGCTTTGTCTCTCGGCAGCAGCCCTTCGTTAAGTGCACAACAACACTCTTGACACAGGCTTCACATGGAAGGAACTTAACATGAATATTCATCCAAGGACAACATTTGGCAACATCTTGAGGACGAACAAAAGTGGTCGACTCAATACAGTCCTGGCAGTTCAACCCCTAAAAGTCCGGGGACGATACAGGGTGGGCCAAAAGTCACTCATGCTTTCTGTGGAGGATGCAGCAACCGTTGCTCGCTCCACTCCTTTCAGGCGACGGCAGATCCAGCAACTGCCTTTAGTCATGAACGGTATCTTCTTCATCAGTTGCAGACTTCAGTGCGTCATTGTCAGAGTCACGGCTTCTTCTGGGACTTCACGTCGAGGCAGCTGATGCCGGAATGCATGAGGAGGAAGATGCCTAACATGTAATAACGGATCATCTCATTGACTGGCGCATTAACACCAATCTCAGTGGCTCGAGTGCTATTTGCAATTATACCTAAAGCCACAGAAGATTGTCCGTTGCAAACCCTCAATTTCAGATACTTGTGAGATGCCAACTCTGCTTCGTGTAAGCTGTGATCCATACAGATTTCGGTGCAACACTGCGTGTGACGAAGTGGATATTCCTGAACAACTGTTTTCTCGGACTTACAGAAGAAGCCACGAATCAATGACTCATTTTTCTCCACAGTGTTGCCACTCCACAACAGCCAAAATAAATGTATGCACCACTGTAAAGTGTCCTTTGAGCATTACGTTATTGCTCATGCACTGAGAAAGGAAGCAGTGGGATGAATGCAGGACTTTGCAGATAAATCCGGACACCTCGACAGGACTGAGAATCCAGTTCTCAACAACAAGTCTTCGTTACAGTCTCACCTCTTGTATTATAAGTGAACTTCCAGTCTTTCTTCCACATGTGTTCATGACGATTTCAGTTCGCTGTCTCAAGCTCCTCACTTTGGGGGGTGGACGCATTAGGCCCCCAACGGCCATACTTGAAAGGACAGCTGCGCATTCATCCCCTGCAACAGCCGCATAGGCCTGGGGGCCTCCATCAGGCCTGGGAGCTAAATCCGACGCAGGTGGAGTCTGCCTGTAAATTACTACGTGGCCATGTGGAAAATATGCTCAGAGGTTGAGACAGTCACACAGAATAAAAGCTGCGGCTGAGACTTTTGACTGAAAACATATTCAAATCCCATTTCAAGTGAGTTTGTGTGGATTCACGTACAAAGTCCCGTGGAGAAGGAACCAGGTTTCGCTGTGCACACAGTGAGGCAAACAAATATCTGAACTGACTGCCAGATTACGCGGGTGAACGTTCATTTTTGGGGGTCACAATCTCCACTTCCGTTTGCTTTTCTCATTTTGTAAACCCACAAAAGTGGTCTCATCAAGAGCTCACCCAAGAAGATCATCATTACTTTGGGGCACTTGAGTGCTCACTGGGTGTGGCCCTTTGAGGCAACGTCATTTTGAAATTTCGGCCTCACTAGAGGTGGGACCTTGAACAAGTGATTCTCACGCATCCCACACAATCAGATACGATTCTACTGACGTTGGCCTGATCAGCCTCACTTGGACAGGGTGCTAAAATCATGTGCTCCAAATTGACTAATTGAGTGCTCCAATTGGATAATTGCGCACCAATTCAGGTACTTCTGCTCAAATCGACTGCTCGTGCTCCAAATTGACTAATTTTGCTGCAGATCAACGACTTCTACAGTGCTTCGAATTGGCGGCCGCTTGTGCTATTTGTGCTCCACCTAATCTGACCTAATGCTACATAACCACTGATTGCTGAGGCCGTGCATGTTGATTGCTGAGGTTATGCATTCCGATTGCTGAGGCCGTGAATGCTGATTGCAGGGGTCATGCTGTTTGCTGATCGGGGAGGTCCTGCGGGTGCTGAGGTCCTGCGGGTGCTGAGGTCCTGCGGGTGCTGAGGTCCTGCGGGTGCTGAGGTCCTGCGGGTGCTGAGGTCCTGCTGATTGCTAAGGTCCTGCGGGTGCTGAGGTCCTGCTCATTGCTAAGGTCCAGCTGACTGCTGAGGTCCTGCTGACTACTGAGGTCCAGCTGACTACTGAGGTACTGCTGACTGCTGAGGTCATGCCCATTGCCAAGGTCATGCCCATTGCCGAGGTCATGCCCATTGCCGAGGTCATGGAATTTATTCAGCCCCATGGACCAGGTGACCAAGAGCAGAGTCAGTCCCCCTTCTTCGAGCCTTTGCAGCACTGAGAAAGCTGTCCTGGAGCCGCAGTCATCGATTTGGACACTGCTTGAGATGGGAGGAAGGCTCGTCCAGCGCCAGAGTGCAACATCAGGATGCCCTGCAGAGCTATGACGACGTCAGCTTTGACGTTTATCTCCCACTTTTTTACGCCTTGTCAACCAAATTGACTGAAGTACGTTTTTTGGCCGCGAATATTTCCTCCTTTTTCTCAGCCTGCACTTCTTCTGTGCACATTTGGAGTGAGGTCGCGCTCACACTCGTCACATTCTTCCCTCTCCCTCGTCAGCATCCGTCCAGTCGACGCTTTGTCCAGCGTAAGCGCGACTTAAGCAGCGTTTTCTGCATTCGTCTGCTGCACCCTTATTCAAGCAGCCATCAGACTGAGTCTTGTAGAGTTCCGTATAACTGCAAACGGGACGAGGGGGTAAAAAAGACCTGCTGTAAGAAGAAGGAAACGAGCGTTGATTGCACAAAATGCAGTTGTTAAGTAAAAAATAAAATGCGGTTGCATCTCAAGTTGCTCGCGGTTGTCGTCATCGTTGTTGGACAGCGACCTTTACTTTCGTATGTCTTTGGCCAGGAATGTTGGACACTTTGCTGGTATTTCCAGATGCCAACGGAGGGAATTTGGCATCGATTTTAGGCTCGTCTTGGACGCTCGCAAAGTGCCAACACACGAGTTTCTTTGGCACCCAAATCAGCGCTCTCAACCTTTCGTTTCCAACCCACCGACTGAGGTTCTTGAGCTGATTCACACAATGGAACTCAGCCTTTTGTGCTACCGTTGTAGCTACCTTTATTTGCTTAAATACTTTGACTGCGGAACTTGAGTTGAACCTGCCTTTTCAGCATGCATAATGTGCACAACCTTATTGAGCGAGATAAATATATATATATGGAAAGGTCCAGCTTTGGACGAGTATTCTCATTCTCTTCCTCCCTGAGCTGAGGGCAAGTTTGCGTTGGCGGATTTTGCGTCAAGAAAAGCCTCCATTATCAGCGGGGCCTTTTAAGGCCCCCTCGAATCGGTTGTGTGGGCCGAAACGAAGGGCCTTAAAAAAGGGAGAGAAAATCACAGAGCCAACCACATTTGCGGATGTAAAAATCCCCCCCCCCGCGTGCGAGTCTCGTCTCACGTCATTCATAAGTAATAAACATATGTGCCTATTGCTGATATGTGCCAAAGGCCCCGTTGATACGAATCATATAAGTGCGCGGTTGACAGGGAGGTAGAAAAGGGCCTTCATTCCCCCAACTGCGACGAATTTTTTTTTTTTAAATTTTATCACGTGAAGCCAAAATTTGCTGATTTTACCGTGACCAAAGGAAAATTATTCTCATTGTGTGACTGAGCCTTAAGCCAGTACCATGAGTATCATCTTTCTGAGAGCGCCGTCATCGCATTAGGGACACATTTACTTCTTGATCATTTCGCAGACCTCGGGATCGTAGGTAAAAACTAAGAAATGCATACATGAAAAACCTTAAGTTGCCCTGGGCGGGGTCAACATTTAGGGATGCAACTGAAAAAGTGCAACCAGGACGAAATTTTGAAATCCTCCTCAAGCAAAGTGGATTTCTTGTCTCTCAACAGGCTTTAAGAAAAAGTGTCCACCTAAAATGTCGGGGTGTAATCATTTGACAAGACCTCCTTCATCACTGGTTTTTGAACCTCTTGCTGTGATATTTCAGCAGATTTTTTTTTTGCCAGCGAGCGCAGGAATTATTGTTGCATTACAGCGTGGTTTTCGTTGCCCCGCTGAGGCTGTCGGAATCAAGGACAGCCTGAAGTCAAAGACTTAACTTATTGCCGGTGAACTTGACCGACGCCTCAGGTGTGCTTAGGACCCGCCCACATTTACACACTGCGTTCAAATCAGGGGGGTTCTTGTGCGGCTCAAGGGGGACAAAGAGAGCATCTTTCATAGTGTGCTTGGCCACGTCTCCACACAGGAGGAAAATGCTTCAGTACTTGGTCTTGACTTGATGTGGACTTGACTTGATGTTGTCTTGACTTGACATGGACTTGATGTGGACTTGATGTGGACTTGACTTGATGTGGACTTGACTTGATGTGGACTTGACTTGATGTGGACTTGACTTGATGTGGACTTGACTTGATGTGGACTTGACTTGATGTGGACTTGACTTGATGAGGACTTGACTTGATGTGGTCTTGACTTGATGTGGACTTGACTTGATGTGGACTTGACTTGATGTGGACTTGACTTGATGTGGACTTGACTTGACATGGACTTGACTTGACGTGGACTTGCCTTGATGTGGACTTCATTCGACTTGATTTCGGTTCCAAGACAAGTTGTGCACACACTTTTCAGCTAATTCGCACCGTCTCCCCCAGACAGCGACGATTTGGAAAAGGACCCTGAGAGATGCATTCTGCCAGAAAAGCCTCGCCTCCACTGGTCATAGAGGCTGACAGGCCTCTACGGTAACATACTACGAAATTGGTAATGGTTGCTTCTATGAGATTACATTGGAAAAATGTAATGATGGCTGTAATTGCAATGACAATTTAACCAATTTAACTCATTGCTTCCGACCCATAAAGAGGTGAATAACCAACTCGTTTGTCTTGTCAAAGGAAGCAAAACAAAGCACTTTTTGTCATCCAGCAATGTGAGTCTATATATTTTTATGTGTGCATTCTATTTGCTTGTTCGTTAACGCTGCGCTGCCAAACCACTGCATGGATCTGGACCAAATTTGGCTTTAAGTTGTTTCTCATCCCGGAAAGGTTTTGGGACGGTCAAATCTGACATCAGGAGTCAACCCTCCACCCACCCCAGGAAGGGGGGGGGTACTTTGCTATCCCAAATAAAAACCCTGGTTTGGTCAAGAAGCCTCGATTAAAAAAAAGAGGTTCATAAAATAGAAGCTGCTCAGCACCCCTAAAATGAGGGAGTAGTTAAGGTCAGATCTGGCCTCAGAGGTCATTTGAGGTCACAAATTGCCATTCGAGATATGTTAAAGCTCATTCAGCGAGCTCAGATAACCTCCAAGGCCGTGGACTGCACGAAGCGCGTGAACTGTATGAAGCACATATTTATAGCTCAGTTTTTTTTAGTAACCTGAGCAACGTATACGTCACCTAGTTCTACGGCAAAGATAATATACACATCGCACATACATTCTCCTACATTAAGACTGCGGAAGTGGTCAATTTTTGCAAATAATTAAATGTTCCTGGCGGTTGTACGTTAAGGACTTTTTCATATATTTGACCCATGAACAACAGTAACTCCTTCCCTCTGGACAGAAATGCGCAAAGTCTGGTTATGCATAACATTGCATCCTTCAAATATATTGTGTACAGAGCGAATGTGACAAGGACGAGTGAGTGTTGTCACTGAAGAGCATCCAGGCACACCCAAGAGAGCTTTTGGTGGCATTCTGAACGCACCTTGACCTCTTTGTGTCTTCTCTGATTGACCAACCCTGATGATTGCACTCGCAGTGTCCTGATACGCGTTGTACATCATGAACAAGACGCACGACGACGACGACGACGACGACGTCACCTTTGTCGACTGTTTAAGCTGCTGGCTTTAAAAAGCGCGAAATAAACCTCTTTTGGCTGGATCGGCGAGTAATTTTCTGCTAATGTAACGGTAATCACAGCTTGAACGCGGTCTTTCTGTCTTCAGCGCTAGGTGATTGGCAGCATGCGTAACTGTAGTAGCAGAAGCTTAATACGAGCTTCCGTCGGGTTCCTGTTATGCAAGGATTCTCTATTCTGTGCAGTGAGGAGAAGAAAAAGAGTGCTGAATTAGTGAAGAGTCAGTGAACCCATGCACCACAGAGGAGGTTTTGCCGCGCGTTTTGAGCAGCTACATCTCCAAATGCTATCGCGAGATTGCGGGGGTGGGGGTAAAGTCGACCCGTCCTCCTACTCCAGTTATTCATGAGGGATGCACCTCGTCCCCTGCTTCAAGTAGGCGCGTAATGCGTCTTCAATGCTTTTTGTGGGAACAGGAAGACGGAAGAGCCAAGACAAAGGTTTCTTGCATGAGATTTTGCACACGTGAACTCCTAAATTGCGGATTATTATCGGTGCGCTGAGCTGCGCTGAGCTGCGCTGACTCGCGCTGACTCGCGCTGACTCGCGCTGCATTGCCCGGGGAGGTTCAGGGCCTATGGGCCTTTGGCCTACGACGGAGCCCTCTTGGCGGATGCACTTCCATTCAATTATGTGTAGATAGCAACGATGTTGATGTCTTAATAACTCACGGATCAGATATGTTTGTAAGCAGAGTCTTGATAAGCAAGGTCATGTGGTTGTGGAGCCAACAAGTGATGAAGCATCTCTAACTTTAACTCACTTTTATCTTGCTCTCTTCACTTGTGGCACGCGTGCAAGTCTAATCTGCTGCGGTCAGAAGATCGCAGACTTCTTTATATGCACTTTTTCGCATGTTTGCACCAAAAATAGGTCAGATATCGCCAATTTCGATTCCTCTATCGTCACACCGCAGAAAGCAGGGAAACAAACAAGTTGGGCAACAATTCCGCCCAGTCCTCGTGGGGCACAAGGAGCAGGCGGCAGCAACAGCACAAGTTGTTGGGCGACTGGACGAATCTGTATAAACTATCATGGCCACTGACAGATGGAGAAGGATTTGCTTCCTCGTCATTCTGGCAATAGGTGAGTCCATTCTCGGTGGGAATCATGGTCAGACATGCGCGCAGGTTGCATCGGTTAATTCGGTTCAGGGCTGACGACCGAGAACCTTTGTCATGAAATAAATGTGTCACTGGTTCCGTGTGCCATCATGTGCACGGCGCGGAACTTGGCCAACGGCGTCGTCCCACTCATGGCCACTCTTGGAAAGCTCCTCACGCCAACAACAACTCGTCCTCAAACATGGGGGATGCAGAAATTTTTCCTTAACGTACTTCCAGCTTTCGTGTCCTGGGGGCTGCTCTTGTCGTTGCAGCCGACGTTCTACCCGACAGAGGCGGAGGCCAAGGGCGCCACGCCGTCCCAGGTGAGTCGAAGCGGAATGCGCCAATCTGCTCGCTCTGCTCTAGGTCTGTTTCCGTCTTTGCTTAGTACGGCTTCGTCTTCGGCATCGTCAACTTGGTGGCATTCCTCACCGCCCCTCTGTTTGGCCGCTACGGCGAGGCCATCGGCCCGAGGACTCTGTTCAACTGCGGCAGCCTGACACAGGGACTCTCCGGGGTCGCGTTCGGCCTTCTCGACGTCGTCAGCGACGGCGCGGCCTTCATAGGAATCTCGTACCTCTTGAGGTACGTGGACGTCTGCACCGCGACAACAGCAACCACCAAAGTACCTCCTCTCTGTCTACAGGGCCGTGGAAGGCGCTGGCAATGCTGCCGCCAACGCCTCCATCAATGGACTTCTGGCCGAAATGTTCCCCGGCAACCTGGCAGTGATGCTCGCCTACAGCAGGATGTTCATGGGCATGGGGTACATGTTGGGTACGAGCAGCAGCCACCGACGACTGGCAAGGCGGGAACTTGAGCTTGCCCAACTTTTTCAGGGCCAATCGTGGGGTCGGCACTGTACAGCCTCGGGGGCTTCGGACTCCCTTTCTACACCCTGGGATCCGTGGCAACTCTGGCCGGGGTCGTCCTCATGGCACTCCTGTACAATCCTTCCAGACGGCCCCAAGACCTGCCTGGTCCTGAAGAGGACAGAGAAGCGACGCCGGTGTTCGAGGAAGACAAACAACAGCCTGTGCTCTCCATCCCGGACGTCTTAAAGGTGTCATTAATATTACCATTATCATGCATTACAGTAAAGTCTGCATTTAAAGACATTTTTCCGCCACTGTTGACTTATCGTTGCCTGCCTCTGCCGAGGTCGCAGTCACTTCTTGGCCCTTGAAGTAAATCAGTTGTGACCGGCGATTCTGGTGTGCACTGTACGAGGCAACGTGACCTCAACCCCATCTAACCTGCACAATCATTGCTTGCCCGGACCATCTGATCTTCCTGGTCAAAAATGTGCCTGAAATGTTGTTCAATCCTTGGCACAAAGCGTTGGTCGAGAGCAGCTTTTAAAGCTTTAAACTGTGATCATTATTGAGGTGCGTTTTCTTCTCTTCTTGCTGTGGTGTCAGAGTCCTGCATTGTTCCTTCCGTACCTGGACGCACTGATTTGCTTCTCAGGCAACGGGATGATAGAAGCGATGCTGGAGCCACACCTGAAGGAGGAGGCCAACGCGACTCAGCTCCAGGTGGCGCTGTCGTTCTTCATCCTCGGCGGCTCCTTCATGGTCATGTCGCCCATCTGCGGGGTGGTGAGTTATTCCGGGCGCGAGAGTCCCTAGTCAACATTTCAATGCCGTCAGTTGACAACCAGATATCGGACCGGGTGAAGCATCCCGTGGGACTCTGTCTGTTGGGGAACCTGTCTCTGATTGTCTCCACCTCCCTGGTGGGTCCGCTCACCGTATTCCACAGGCTGCAACCGTCGGTGCCCCTCGTCTACGTCAGCATGGTGCTGGCAGGATTTGGCTACGCCACCATGATGGTCGCCAGCTTCGCCAGGGCCTACAGAGCGGCCGTGGCGGCCGGCTTTGCCGACAACATGGCCACCAACATCGTCGTGTCAGGTGAAACACCCCATTCACGCATACACGCACACACGCGCGCACGCGCGCGCGCGCTTTCAGCCACAACTTTCTATCCGGTGCAATGCTTTCCAAAGGTCTATGGTCCGCGGCATACAATCTCGGCCTGTTCTTGGGCCCGACCCTGGCCGGCTTCATGGTGGACGCCTGGGGTTTCAGGAACTCCAGCCTAGTATTTGTTCTTGCCTATCTCCTCATGCTGCTTGTGGACATGATCAGCTTGTGGAATCAGTGCAGGAATCAGTGCAGAAGACATCAGTCCTACCAAGAAATTGGTCGTTGATTGAATTGTGACGAGCTATTGCATGACATACATATGGACGGTACCACTATGTGGCCCACGCTCCTGGCCTCAGTCAACAACGACGACGACCACGTCTGCGGCGCTAGCTTCTCTCCCCTCGTCTACTCGCTCCTCTCGCTGTGCGGCGCCGTCGCCTGCTGTGCATCCATGAACGTGCACACGTTTTGCTCCCGCCACATAAAAAGTGACAATGAGAGCAACTTCCTCCTTCTTTTCTAGCATGTGGCCATGACAATGAGCTGACGATGCAAAAAAAAAATGAGCACTTCTGCAGCTGCTGACGAGAGAATTTCGGTCATTCGAGCTCGCCCATTTTTTCCACCCCTATCATAAACCCGTTCTAACGCGTACTTGAATAGAATAGACCTTGCACACACCTTACTGAGCGACTCTGTTGTACCAACGAACGATGATTAAAACATCAATCTGGAAGCTTCATTTTTTTCTGCTCGGATCCCTTAAGCACCCATTTGTACTGGGCCAAAAGTAGGGACGTTCCTTTTTTTTTCTCTCTCTCTCTCTCCTACTCTCCTCCGACCCCTTTAAGGGTCTCACTGATGCTGAAATCGACTCCAAGGAGATCGGGCCAAAAAAAAGCAGTGAGTGAAAAGCGTCCTTAAGGGAAGGGGGGAGGCAAACACCACAGTAGTACCTGAACCCCCCCAAAATTATGGGTGTCGAGGTCACCTTGAGGGTTTTGCCCTCGTCCTTGAAATGTCGTCGCCCAACAAGGGGGAGAGGGGGGGGGAAGGGGAGGGGAGAGGAGAGGAGGACTCAATAGTTGAAAATGGGCAATAACGAAAAAGCGTCAGTGCTGTGAGTTTATGACCCGATGTAGTGAGAGAGAAGCAACCATGAAGTTAAATCATTCGAAATGAACTCATCGTCCTTGGAGGACTTTGAATGAGCGATCAAGACCGTGAAGTGATTGCAAACAGAGTCTGGCTTTTATGACACTTCAATAGGATCAGTCTGAGTTGCGAAATTGCTGCGTTTTATCCCGGCAAAAGAAAAATTGCAGGAGCAGCTGCAGCAGCTGCAGCCATAGTCAAGCTTAAACATAGCTACCGACTCTGGTCAAAGCTGTTCTCGCCAGCATCATTGATTGTATGGTCGATCTCCATAAAAGGCCTCCCGAAATGCTTATTTTATGACAAAACATCGTGGCTGCGTACATTTATGATGAATGTCTCGACGTCCTGGCTCTTATTCGGCATCCAATGCTTGATCGATCACCTCCAGCAGCACCCCATCCATCCATCTAACTGGGAAAGAGTTGGGTCGCCTCAAAGTGCTGAAATTAGCATGTAATTAGCGTAATTTTCCGCTTAATGTAGCCGGCGTAATAGCTCCATAGAGGAGTAGTGGCACGTCACATGCACGAAGACCCCTATCTGATAGACATCAGCGTGCATTGACCGTGAAAACAGCAGCAAAGATGGTCGCAAACTGCAGCCATATTTGCATTGTTTTTTGTCCCGCATGCATTGTTTCTGTGTGTCTCTGCAGCTGTGACTGAGGGCTCTGTTGTTTGCGCACCACCTACGTGCACGTATGACAAATCGCAATGTGACTGAGTCTCCTCCTCGACCGACCGGACGACCGAACGACCAACCACTGGTAGGCCTTCGAATCTCGGACGTTCAGCTGCAACTTTGTAATAATAAAGCCACAAGGACGCAGAGAAAGTATGCACAAACGAGTGCAACAAGATCACGTCCGCCGACGCCTTCAGGGTGATTTTCCATCGAGGAGAGGGCGGCGGCGGCGGAGGAGGAGGAGGCCAAGGTGTTGAGTGCTTCCGATTGGCCAGAGAAGGTGTTTAACCCCTTCACTCACCCCACCCCTCTCAGCCCTGGCAGTCACGTTTGACGAGCGGCAGCAGCATTTTTCCAAAAAACTCAACGACGACAACAAAAAAGTTGCTCCCGATCAGAGAAATGTCTCTTGCTCGTCGTTGGCAAGGTCGGAACAGGCGTTGCAGTGCAGAAATTCCTCCTCGACAATGCAATTTCGCATTAGTGCAAAACAAAAAATTGCTTCTCTCGTGCGTGTGTGTGAGCCATGGAGAGAGGTGTCTGTTCCGCTGACTCAGTGAGCATGGCCATCATGCACGCTGACGACGAGACGCAGCCACTGTCTGTGTACAGGGTGACTCAGGTGAAGGGGAAGCAATTTCACATATTTAGGGCTTTTTCGACGTTTAACCTTCAAATTTGCGACAATGCACGCTGGCAAGACATGAACATGTTGATACGTGGTCGGCAACAGCAAGAACGGCGGCATCATCAAAGCATCTGTGCTGTCTCGATCGCAGACTTGTGGCTTATGGCAAAAAAAAAAATCAGAAAGTGTTGCCAGGTTTGAATGCTTCACTCGATGATGAATGAACAAGAACAGATTGAACACTACCTGAGCTCAACTACACAAAGAGTTGCTGCTACTACTACTACTACTACTACTACTACTACTACTT
>JAAUXU010014302.1_pt1 | contig 17151 bp, 21 predicted proteins | sample 7278151 | NCBI WGS metagenome assembly JAAUXU01 (sample SAMN14350113, study PRJNA611818) | marine sediment metagenome | isolation source: surface marine sediment (1.8m) | place: French Polynesia: Moorea | collected 2018-08 | reverse complement strand
GGAAAACGGAAGGACAGAATTTATTTCCTCCTCCTTCTCCTCCTCTGGGCGCAAGAAAGAGACCTCCTCCTTCCCCTGCTGCCATCTTCAGAGGCGGAAAAGGGAGGAGAAGGACCACTTTGCCCGAGCTCAAATTCTGGTCTCTGAGATCGACTTCCTCCCCCACTCTCTTTTTCGAAGACGAGCCTCGTCTTGGAGGAAGTCCTTCTCCCCCCTTTCCGCCGCTGCAGCCACATTTGCCATTTGACGGGGGAAGGAGGACGGGGAGATGAAAAGACCCGCGTCCCTTCTGGTACGGGATGCAGGGGTTTCAACAAAGATGACAGCATTCGTAGCTGAAGAGAAATGCGAAACTGACACTTAACGCGACTGATCATGTACGTTAAGTTATGTTTTTGTACCCAAAAACTTTGTCGAATGCCTCCCCGCCGTCAGCATCCATGAAAGGAAAAAAGAAGGAAAGGGAGAAGGGAAGGGGGAGAGTAACCATGTCATGTTTGTAGATGACTGCACATGCCACTCCTCCTCCTCCTCCTCCTCCTCCTCCTTGGTGGTCGTCCCCCTCTCCCCTCTTAGGGTGACGCCGCCGCAAGAAGTGAGTCTGAATAGGCACCATGACGACTTGCTCACCCCTCCCCTTCGGCCTGGTGCGTGTGTGTGTTCGTGTCACCCGCCACCCACAAGAAAGAGGGGGAAGGAAAGAAGGGAACATATTTATCTCTTGGGGCCAGCGAAGGCCACGGCGAATGGGGAGAGGAGGAGGGAGACGATGGAAGCTCGCTCTTTCAAGGCAGGCAGTCATGATGTAAAGAAACATGGACTCGCCATTTCTGGACATCGAGGAAGCTTGCTTATCATACAGTACAAAAGTGCAGAAAATAAATATATGTCATGTCAATATGATAGTCCTCTTTTTCTCCCCAGGCGGGCTCTTCGACATGCCTGACCAGGTTCAGGAGGTCGCCTTCCGCTTCGCCGTGGACCACGTCAACCTGGACCGGTCCGTCCTCCCCGACACGAGGCTCACTGCGCAGATCGAGAGGATCCCGGCGCAGGACTCGTTCTACGCGGCGAAGCAGGGTGAGATATATAAAGACAGATTCCCCTCAGACGTTCACCTACAAAAAAGTAATGTGATTGGGGAAATGAATCCTCTTCCTCCCCCTCAACCTTGAAGGGGCGCTGAGGAGGCCTCCCCTCCTCCTGATCCCTCCGTTGTTCTTCCTCCTCTTCCTCCATCGTCCCATCACCATTTCCTCCTCCCCCCGCCGCGGGGGACGAAAGAGGGAGAAGAAAAGACAGCGCCTCTGCTTCTTCCTCCTCCACGTCATATTTCGCCTGAAGTTACTTTTCCCCGGGTGAAATTTGCCAAAATATGCCAGTTGGGGATGGGAGCAGTCACAATGAAACGCGAAATTATAGCTTCACGAAGCTCACTGCTATGACTGTAAAAAATACCGGATAATTTGACGAGAAGCCCAACTCTCTCTCTTCTTTTTGAGGCCGCCCCGTTGGGTTGTCGGTTTAGAGAGTTGGATAGTGAGGGGGGAAGGGGGCGGTGTACGACTTGGCCCCGAGGCGATTCAGCTCTCTCTCCCTTCCTTCCCCGGGTCGACGGATCTGAAAAGGGAAAAAGGGGGAGGCAAGTCCTCTCCCCCTCCCACGCTGCAAAAAAGGGATGAGGGGAACGAAAAAGAAAAGTGGCTGAAAAATCGACTAACTTTTTCAACCCACTCTTCTCTTTCCTCAACAACTCCCATGAAAAATTGCCCCCCCATCTCCCCTTTCTCCCGGGAGTGGCATAATTGTGGGCTCCGCTTTCTTCATGGCCTATTCGCCTACCCAAAAGCTCCTCCTCTCGGATTTATGGGCCATGCAAGATTCTCTTCTCTTCCATGGGAAAGAAAACGGGTTCGCCCTCAAGTCGAGTGGAAGCGAATGGAGGGAGAAAAAAAGTTTTTGCATTTCCGCGTGGCAACGTGATCAATCAGTCGGGGGAGGGTTTTTCTTTCAGCATTTTCTTTCCGTTTTTTTGCCAATGCCTTTTAGTAAGTGCAGCTCTGTTCAATCACTCTGACGGCATTGATGCACCCTTGTACCTTTCCCGGGGTTCTTTCGGGCATTTTCCTTCTCTCTCCCTCGGCTGAAGCTACTAATTGCCAAGCCATCAAAACGCGGCGGCAGCTACAGCCGAGGGAGGGAAGGCGGGAGAGAGGTGCACAGCTCTGCCAGGGATCGAGGGGGAGAGAGCTGAATTTGCTTACAGAAGGGGGAGGGGGAGGAGAAGGAGGCTAATTTAATTAAATCTCTCCTTGCCCTCCCTCCTCTTCCCTTTCCGGCCTCTTGAGAATGGGGGAGTCAGGCGATGCCTTCCCGTTCGTTCACTCCCCGCCAGCCAAGGCGCCGCCGACACCTCTTGGGCAGACGACGTCAGAGATTCAGTACTTTTTAGTGGTATACCACCTTCTCCCCGTTTCCTTGGCCAATTGTTTAACTTTCCTCAGTGGTCGATCGTATGACAATTTTTTTAAAGTAAATACAAAGGGAAAGCATGCCTGGTGAATCCCGTTCCTTGTTGTCTCCTCAACTTTGCATCCTTGCTTTCGGTCTGGCTTTTCTCCTCCTTTTCCCCACAACCAAGACGAGCGATGATGTCGGGACGAATTTATGCAAACCTCCGAGGAAAAGGGTACCTCCGGGGAACCCGAACCTCGGCCTTGGATGTTAACTTTCCAACTTTTGCGTATTCCAGTGTGCAAGGCCCTCGACGGCGGCGTGATGGCCCTGTTCGGCCCCAGGAGCGGAACAACCTCTGCTCACGTGCAGTCGATCTGCGACTCGCTGGAGATACCGCACGTGGAGACGAGGTGGGCCTAAAATGAATGTTTTTTAATTGTATAGTAAGAGTTTCGTTTCCTCTTCCCCAGGTGGGACTACCGCCTTGATCGTCAGCACTTCTCCCTGAACCTGTACCCTCACCCGCAGGCCCTGGGCCAGGCCTTCGCCGACCTCATAGTGGCCCTGGACTGGAAGTCGGCCGTGGTGCTCTACGAGAGGGGCGAGGGCCTGGTGCGGCTGCAGGAGGTCCTCAAGCTCAACCCCAAGAAGAAGGAGATCGACATACAGATCCGACAGCTGGAGCCGGGACCTGGAAACGACTACAGGTGAAGAGGCTTTTCTCACCCTACGAGAAAAGAAAGCAAGAAAGAGGGCAATGATGGTGCCGAAAATGCTTGTTTTTCGCACTTTCTCCAATCAGCCTAAGCGAAAAAGGCGTTCTCCCGAAAAAGAAGTCATCAGCAATGGCGATAATGGTTTCTTTCTCTCTCTCCTTCGTTCGCATGCATGATGTTCCGCTTCACGCCCCGGTGGCGGTTTGGCGGAGGAGGGGGAGGAGGGATCATCTTCCCCTCTAATGTCTTACTCGATCCCTTCCCTTCCCTGTTTTCTCTAGGCCGCTGCTGAAGGACATCAAGACGTTGGGCGAGACCCACCTCATCCTGGACTGCGAGACGGAGAACATTCACGAGATACTCAAGCAGGCGCAGCAGGTCGGCCTCCTCACCGCCTACTACAGCTGGGTCATCACCAGCTTAGACCTACAGGTATGTCAATTCCGAAAGCTGCACACCAATTCGCACATATTATTCACCTTTGAAAAAAGATGGTGGAGATGGAGGAATTCAAGCACGGCGGCACCAACATAACGGCGTACAGGATGGTGGACCCGCAGCACGAGACCGTCCAGAAGGTGAGAGGAAAACAAGAATCATATCTGGTCGAAACGACTAAAACTTGTTTCTGTCTTAGGTTGTGGACGACTGGATCCGCAGGGAGGCGAGGATGGGCCGTAGGATGATCGGGAAGCAGACCATGCGCGGTGACGTCATAAAGGTAGGCAGTGGAATGGGAGATTCCTTGTTTCGGCATTTTCCTCTCTTCCCGCTCCGGCCGTGCCTCCACCACCCACAACCCACTTATCCTCCATCCCCCTCCTCACATCACCATATCATCTAACTGTCTGTGTCTGGTACATAGCAGAGCTCGAGTTTTTCTATCAAAACACCACAGCCAACTTTGCCGGGGGGAGAAAGAGGGAGGGGTGGAGGGGCAGGGAGGAAAATCATTTGAATTTCTGATGATGGGCTGATGGGAGCGTCCTCGTGCGATCCCTCCCTCCCCCTCCTTCTCCCTCCACCCGAAAAAAGTTGGCGATTAAAAAGGATCAGTGTGCTAGCGCTCAAAAACAAAAAGCCGTACTTCCCTATCTCTTTCCATTGTTTCATAATCGAGTCTTTTGTCTTTCAAGCTAAAAGCGAGATTTGCTGCGTCCTAAACACATAAAAGAACTTTTTTACCATTGGAGGTTTTTCATTTTCTCACTAAATTCGTGTGCTTTTCCTATATATCGTGGCCCCCCAATTTGACGAAAGAGGCAGATTTCCTTTCCCAGCCCAACATTTATCAGTCCAGACACATCATTCTCATTCTTCATATTTCTCAATTTTGAGTGTGGACCTCCTCCTCCTCTTTCCCCCTCATATCGTGACTGTTGATCGCCCAGAAAAGCCAAGCACGGAAGCAATGGAAAACGAGAAGAACTTAAAATCCTTTTCGATTTTTTGTGCTGCTGCTCTTCTTGTGATGAGTGGTGTGGTAATGAATAGGAGAGAGAGACTTGCTAAGTACTTTTTTCCCCTCGGAGACCCTTTTTTCCAGCTTTCTATTTTATCTACGTGTGCCCTAACTATGTTCGAGAAAAAATGAGTGCAAGGACGCAGAATTCCATATGATACATAACCAGAAAAGGAAAAACTTTAGAATGACGAGTATAAATGTCCATTATCGTATTTTTTCCTTCCTCCTTCTCTCTCTTTCTCACTCGCTCGAATCCTCTCTCTCTCACTTGCAACTACTCCATCCAGCCAAACAGCACCATAAACCCCTATGTCCTGAGGGTAAGTACACATATGCGAGAGCATGAACGGATACAAGACAAGACGACGCAGCAGCCGATGATGACAGTGAACGCTTTTGTACTGTAGAACTTCTCAGAACATACCTTGTAATCCCTCCCCCCGACAATAAATCTCTTTTCCTTTCCTCCCTTCCTCGTACGCTTCGATTCCCCCTTTGTCCTAATGCGCTCTCTGTTGTGTCGTGTCGTGGCACCACTGCAGCATGATGCTCTATAAAGTCTTTTTTAAAAGCGCTGACACAATACTGCAGCCTGCATCGAAACACTCTTACTCCTCCAAAGCCTTGCTTTCTATTCCCCGTACTCTCTAAGGGTTCTTCTCTTTTGAAACTTTCAAAAAGGCCCTCGAACACTTTGGCGACATGTCGATATGTTGTTGATATAATATTAAAACAAGGTTAATTATGTTCATGCCATACCATATGCCTATTCCCCCGTGTAGACTGACACCGCGTTGACATACGACGCCGTCCAGCTTCTGGCAAAGGCGCTGACGGAGCTGGACGCCAGTCAGGTCGTGGACAGGTGAGGAGACAACGACTTGCTTCACATTTTTTGCTTACAAAAACACTCTCCCCCTCTTCCAGACCCGCCGGGATCGGTTGCGGCAACACCAAGCATACCTGGCAGCACGGAAACTCGCTCATAAACTACATGAAGATGGTGAGCTAGGGGATAAAAGAGGGAGGAGCGTGGATGATTCACTCTCAATGATCGCCCGAGCATGTTTTATTACCCCAAATTATGTGGGAAAAAGGTTGTGCAACTGAAGGTTTTCCCCTGGAAAGAAGTCGTACGATTATTACAAGAATTGAACGACCTTGGGTTTGGACCCTTGCTTGCCTTTGTATGAAATCTTTTTGATGTGAGGAATGTTACATCAATATGCTATTTCATCCGACTTGTGTACCTTGGTCAACTTTGTATAACTTTAGGCTGTATCAACAGTACTATGGGGCCTTTCATCATATTAAACTTTCCAAAGTCCTGGCCAATACCAGGTTCTGACGGCTCCCCATTTCATTTATCACTTAGCTAATGGAAAAGGGGCCTTTCGGCTCAAAAGTACCTTTCGAAAACAAAGCAAATAATTGTCCAGATTGAGATGGATGGCCTGACGGGTCGCATCGCGTTCGACTCCCGCGGCTTCCGCTCCGACTTCAGCCTGGACATTGTGGAGCTCAAGAACGGCGGCCTGAACAAGGTGGGCGTGTGGAACAGGGGCGCCGCCGCCAACTTCACCAGGAACTTCACCGAGACGTTCACTGACATCATACAGAGCCTCCACAACACCACGCTCGTCGTCACCACCATTATGGTGATGCGAGAACTCGTTGTTTCCATTTCGAACTTGACTCATTTCCCGCACTTTTTTTAGGCTGAGCCCTATGCGATGTACGCTGAGAACTCCGAGGCCCTGACGGGCAACGCCAGGTTTGAAGGATACAGCATCGACCTCATACAGCACATCTCAGAAATCTTAGGTACTGTTCCGGAATTGAGGGAAATGGGCGGAAAGATCTTATTTTATACTGGCTTTGTCCTCAGGTTTCAACTACACCATCCGCCTGGTTGCCGACCACTCTCACGGAAGCTACAACAAACAGACCAAGAAGTGGAACGGCATGATTGGAGAACTGCTGGCGGGGGTGAGTCCGTCTCGAGTTCAGATCGGAAGAGGAAAAGAAGGAGGATGCTACAGCCTTTGTCCTTTGACGAAAAGGGAAAGAGGCTCAATTTCCCCCCTTTCCTTTGTCCCATTACCAGGCACGAAATTTCTCCTTTTTTCTTCCCCCTTTAAAGATGGGCAAAATGCCGCATCGCAGCATCCTATCTTGCCTCCGGTTTCAGCCTTGGTCGTATCGTCTCTGTACCGTAGGGCAAAAGGGGGATTTTTTGCTGGCAAAATAACCTAGTCTGCGATGCGACGAAGCGGGTGCCTCTGTGATAGATACTTTTATACAGTTAAGTTATTGCTTTCTATGCAACCTGCGTACATGCCAGGTGATGTAACTCTCTTGTGTGCACTTCAATTTGAATTTCAATCACCTTATTAATCAGTCATTCTACGCAGCAGCAAAGTTGTGTGACCATTCGAAAATAATATCTTTGTTCTTTGCTTCCTTCTCTGCAGGAGGCCGACCTGGCCGTGGCAGACCTGACCATCACCTACGAGAGGGAGAAGGGCGTCGACTTCACCATGCCATTCATGAACCTAGGTGTGAACGAGAGAGAAAAAGTACTTTCCAAACTCAACTTCAGATAATTCCGTTGCGAGAGGAGCAGTACAATAGGTTCGCGCGTAATCTTGTGCGCAACAGTCAAATCTCTTCCTCCCTCTCCTTCAGTCCTCGAGGGCAGTGCAAACACGTCTTTTCTGTCTCCCTCCCCCCTGCCTGAACAGTGTGTATAGCTTCTTTCTCTCCCCTTTACTTCCACTTCCATGCCCTTCCTCCTCCTCCTCCTCTTCGCCACTCAGAATATGGAAAGTTAGTTGCGTAACGGCCTTGGGGCGGCCGCGGTCTTCTTCTTCTGTCTGTTTCGAGTGGCGCTTCTTCCAACGCCAGTTTCTTCCCCTCCGACTTTTGTTGGCCGCTTTCTTCTTCTTGCGCGATGCCTCCCGCCACAAGAGGAGGAGGAGAGCACTCTTTGTCTTCTCCGGAGCTAGAAAGGGATAAAAACGCTTAATGACGTTTCCCTCCTCCTCCTCCAAAACGAAGCAAAACGAAAACGACGGAGGGGAGGGGAAAAGGGACGGGGAGGGAAAAAATCCCTAAAAGTCGTTTGACTTTCTTTCCGAGGTAGTAGTTGTTGCCGTGCAATTTCTCCCTCTCCCTCCTCTTCAGGGCCGAAGCAATTTGGAAGCTACGCCCACAGCTGCAAATGGGAGTTTCGAAATCAGGAGCTGGGGGGAGAAAAAGAGAGCTGTACGGACGGCACTGTTGAAGGGGTGGGAAAGGGTGGCGGTGCCATTTGGAGAAACCCTTCTTATGCAAGTGCCAGACCACTGTCCTGATAAGGCTCGGCGGCCCACTCCAACTGGTGCAGGTGTTAATGTCCACTCGGATGTGCAGAAGGGCGGAGGGATAAGGGACACCGAAAATTATGGTGCATCGCGATCGCCTGTACGGGCTCGTACAGAGGCTGAAAACGGATATCGGCCCCTTTGTTTCCAAGGGCGTCGGTCGGGGAGAAATCGTACGAAAGGAATCGACGTTGTCGACCCCAAAGTCCGTCCGGCTCTGTTAATAACGCAGAGAAACGGGAAGTGGCAGTGTGTGTGCAGTATACAGTACGTACTTGCGGCGGCAATCAAGCGCGATATACGCAAATAGAGCTCCGCGCAATATTACCAGCAGTATTGACGACGCGTCGCTTCCTCCTTCTCCTCCTTTCCGGTGGTACTGCACATCCTCAGGGGGAGATTAATCTATCGCTGTACGGATACGTCCTTTTCGTCGTGTTTTCTCATAAAAGATCGTGGGGGAAAAGTATCGTTTCTTTTAAAATTTCCAGGCATAACCATTCTGTTCACCAAGCCGACGGCCAAGGACCCCAACCTCTTCTCCTTCCTCTCTCCACTCTCTCTCGGCGTCTGGATCTACATGGCCACAGCGTATCTCGCCGTATCCATACTCCTATACGTGCTTGCCAGGTTTCTTAGTTAAAAACGACAAAAGTTGCAGCCGTATCAGATATTTGCGTGCTCCTGTACTTAGGTTGTCTCCGTACGAGCCTAGCAGCTACATGGGCGGCGCCTCCGGGGACGGCGGCCTCTGCTGCACCGCCTCCAAGAAGAAGAGCGGAGGCGCCTCCGCCTCAGAGGGGAAACAGGGAAGCAGACTGGCCAGGCCCGTGGGAGACCCGGTAAGGAACATACGCCAAATGAGTGTTACGTAGATAGAACCCGGCACCTCTCAAACTTCACCAGATTCGTTCCCACCACAAGGTGTACGAGTCTCTCTTTCCCGGCGGCGGCGGCGGCCCCCCGCCCCCGCACGCCGCGCACCTCTACCGCAACGGCGGCTTCCGCTCCGCTGTCCACCCAGGCGTAGCGGCCGCCGCTCCCCCTCCGCCTCCTCCTCCGCCCGCCGCCGCGGCGTCCTCCGGCGGGGGCGCGGCCTTGGACGGACAGCTGGTGCAGCTGCAGCTACTGACGCAGAAGCAGGAGGAGCGAGACCTGGCAGAGATCGAGCGGGAAAAGTTCACCCTGCTCAACTCCTTCTGGTTCGTGGTGGCTTCTCTGCTGCAGCAGGGCACGGACATCCTTCCCCGCGCCATCTCCACCCGAATGGTGGCGGGGATGTGGTGGTTCTTCACGCTCATCATGATCTCCTCTTACACGGCCAACCTTGCCGCCTTCCTCACCGTGGAGCGCATGGAGTCGCCAATCCAGTCGGCGGAGGACCTGTCAAAGCAGCACAGCATCAAGTACGGGAGCGTCGAGGGCGGATCCACAGCAAGCTTCTTCAGGGTGAGAAGAACAAACTGAATGTAGACCAGGCAACAAACTTACAATCATGAGTACCAGAACCAATAGCAGCAGCAGCAGCAGCAACAACGTTATTTGTGCAGTTGAACCCACTCTTTTATCCCCGTCTGTTCTCAAGGACTCCAAGATCGACATCTACTCCCGCATGTTCGTCTTCATGAACTCCGACAAGTCCAACTTTGTCCCCTCCAACGCGGTGGGCGTTAACCGCGTGCTGAAGGACAACGGCAAGTACGCCTTCCTGATGGAGTCCACCTCGGTGGAGTACGTCATAGAGCGGGAGTGCGAGCTGGCCCAGGTCGGTGGGTTGCTAGACTCCAAGGGATACGGGATCGCACTGCCGCCAAGTGAGATACCAAACTTCGCCACTGAACAAACGCCTAATTAATATGTCCTCTCCAATCTCCAGACTCCCCGTTCCGCACCCCGATAAGCAGCGCCATCCTCCAACTCCAGGAGGGCGGGAAGCTGCACATGCTAAAGGAGAAGTGGTGGAAGCAGATGAAGGGAGGCGGAAAGTGCAAGGTGGAGAAGGACAACTCGGCCAATGAGCTCAACCTGAAGAACGTGGGCGGCGTCTTCCTCGTCCTCGTCGCCGGACTCCTCATCGCCTGTGTCATCGTCTGTCTGGAGAGGTGCTTCAGCAAGAAGGTACCATCGTCAGTTACCAAGGTGAGATACATACGGTACAAGACAGGAAAATGATTGAGAATTGATTGCCCTTCACTTTCCAGACACCAATAAAAACAAATCAACGTTTCGTAATGTTTTCTCCTAACCTAGGTGGTTAATTGATTTTTCGCCCTCCACTAATTTGTTTCCTCTAATCAGCTCACGCACAATCCCACCTCCACCCTGACTGCTGAGACGACGGTCGGAGGGGGAGGGGGAGGCGTCAACGCCACATCCTCCAACCCGTCTGGCGGGAGGGTGGGCAGCCCGGGGGACGACGACACCGGGGCCCTAATGTCTGACGGCGGAGGGAGCGGCGGCTTTCACAGCCACGCCGCCGCCGCCGCCGCCGCCGCGCACACCCACCTTCACCACCACGGCTTCGAGAACGGACATGTCCTTATGGACGGCGGACTTGGGCTGTGCTCTCCCGACCCCATAGTGGGGATGGGGTACAACGGGGGGAGGATGCACAACCGCAGCGGCAGCACTGGGCACCTCCCGCGCATGGACCACCAGGGGTACCTCTCAAGCTCACTGTCCACGGCCGCTCTCAATCAGCAACAGCAGCAACAGCAACAGCACATGGGCGGGTGTCACCAGCATCCCGGTGGACCAATTATCGGAGGAGGAGGCTCCGTGACAAGGTATTAAGATCTCCGACAAACTTCTTTACATGATAATTATTTCCCCTCGCTCATCTTGCCCGCAGCACTCCCGGAGGTGGTGGTTGGCTGTCCAACCCCGGCGGAGGCGGAGGTGGCGGCACCTTGCCCAACAGGGGCGGCGGGAGCAGGAGCGCTGGCGGCGGCGGCGGCGGCGGCGGGTACCTCCAGCAGCACCAGCAGCAGTGCCCGCACTACAACCACCACTCCCACGGAGGCGGAGGCGGCTCAGACGACGTTGGGGATCCTCCCTCGTGATCCGAGCCCATACACAGCAGCGAGCAGGAGGCCTCCACCGAGACGGCGACCTTCTGAGCATCACGCAAATAGGATGGAGGATTAAGTGGAAGAGAGCACAAGAGTAAAGAAAGAATTTTTGCACGTTGAACAGAAAGATACATGAAAAAATGTGGCCCTTGGTGAGGCCAACCGGGGGTCCAGCTCGCTGCTGCTGCTTTAGATCGCAAGTCCCTCTTGGTACTTGCTGATACCTAGGTCCCCTGATTTGAGGGATCTCGGCATGAACTGCTATTTTGCTTTTAATACTACGAAATGAACTGGAGGTCAGTTTTTGGCAAATACAGGTACATTGTATTGGTGTCGTGGGTCGGTCAAACTGTGTAGGATAGATATTATGCATGTGAAACTAGGTGTCGATACAAAAGCACACAAAAAACATTTGCATGACAAAGAATTTCCCTTTGCACACCATGAACAAAGTCAAATTGAATATGACTTTTCCACTATAAAAATGTAAAATTGCGAAGAAAAGTCGACGCTGTGATATCAAATTGTGGAGAAGAAAAGATGGATGGACAGTTGGAATGACTTGTCCGAAACACGGTAGGAAAAAATGAGACAGTACATTTTCTTTTCGACTTGCTTGGATATCCTCACTGTAAATTAATTACACGTGCTGCTATCGGAAAAAATCTGCAATAAAAAACCCGAAAGATGTGTCAAGAACGGCCTGTCTGTACGTTAACACTCGAGGTAGTCCCTCGGAACAAAGAGGGCCACATAAATCAGGTCGGAGTTGTCGAGAGCCTGGGATTGCGGCAACTCCTCCCAGTCCTCAGAGTCTGGGTTGTACCTGAAAAATGACAAACAATATCACTAGAGCTAACTTAGTCATTTCTATTTTAAAACTACCAGATAAGTTCAGTTGGGTAAGGCCCAACGGCATCTTCTCCACCACCGAGGACAAAAAAGGACTCAACCCCATCCTGCTCAAGTTGCACCCCTCTGAAGTACTGCCTGGGAGAAGGCAAGGTGGGACCGGGCCTCCAGAAACCTTCGTCCAGCCCGAATATGAAGGACTGCGAGGTGGCAGACCCTGTTGAGCCCTGTCTTCCACCCACTGCAAGCACCTCACGGCGACCATCTGATTTGGTAGCCAGGCCACAAGCACCGGCCACCAAGTCCGCAGCTGGGAGACTTGGGAGGAGCTATATCAGGGAAAGATTACTAATAGGAAATTTGCCAGTGACTTGACTGTGAAGGTATACTTGCACATCACCAGAGTTAACGTCAATGATATAGGTGTCATCATTGGGGGATCCACCCAAGCTAAAAACTTGTCCATCTCCCAGATCAACCATGCAATGCTCCCTGTCAATAATTTTGCTCCCTGTCAATATTTTTTACTTGAAGCTTTGTGTCGCTTTTAACAAAAACTTATACCAAGTTTCAGAAGGAAGGTCAGGTCCACTCTGGAACCCAGTATCTTTTGTGTAAAATTCCGAGGACTTCAGGTAATTAAGGTTGCCATCACCACCAGACAACCAGTGGCGCCCGTCATCCAAGTCCAAGGCGAAAGGCAAGTATCTATGATAAAGAGATACATGAAAAAATGTTTTCTGGAATTACGCGTGCTGTTATGCAGATCCCTGTTCACCTGTAGCCCTCCACCTTGAGAACACCATCCACAGTTGTCCACGAATCTGCATCAGGATTGTAGACTCTGCAGCTATCATCGTTCTCGTTGCACATCAGTAGCTCCTCTCCATCAAAGTGGGCATGAAGGCTGGCGTCGCCAACTATTAAAGCAAGATCATTCTTTTCTCAACGACCAACGATATAAGAGCTGTCCAGTGCATTTTGATGGACTCACCAAAAGGCAACACGGATCTTGGACTGCAGCTTCCGCCATCCTCTTGAGAAAAGTCAATGACACTCATTTCACCCCTACTCCAGGCCTTGACCACCAGCAAGAGCTGGCCCTCGCCGTCTCCATCCCCACCATCCCCACCATCGTCCTCCTCGCACCCCAACTCTGAGGAGACGCAGTCGTCGCAGGGGTCATCCAGGATCTCGTAGCAGGTGGAGTAGAGCGCACAGACCTCGTCATCCTCAAAGTAGGTGTAGTAGTTACAGATTGAACTGCCGTCACACTCGGCAGAACAGGCAGCGGCATCGGGAACGTCAGGCACATCGCCCAACAGTATACCGCTGCACTCTCCGTCTTCCGAGCAACTGTAGATGATATTACAGTGGTTGTTATGTATCAACTTAGGCAGACAACATCTACGTATGGTTTCTCTCTTTTGGTCTTACATCCTTTCGGCCTCGCAGTCAACCGTCCCAGAGGTGCAGGTGTCACAGTCATTGGTGGAGTCACAGTCCTCATCGCAGGAGCAGAATCCATCGATCTGGTCATATCTAAGTACAAACAACTAAAAAATCCAGTTTCTTTTCTTCGAACGTTTCAATTTTCATCTCACATGTAGTACTCGGCCCCTGGGATGTCCCTGCAGATCTCCACACAGTCGGTCTGGGTGGGGATGTCCGTGCTGGCCAGGAGGCTGGTGCCCACGCAGAAGCCAGCCAGGTTGCATTCCGTCTGGGCGTGCGCTGTCAATGGTGACAACAGAAGCAGGAGCAAAGGCAGGGTGTCCATCTTTGGCAAGTCTTCCTACCGTCAAAGCAACCGAAAGTGCTAGAGATTCTCGACCGACAAATTTATCTCCGTGTGCATGACATCTTGAAGTAGGGTAGATCATGTTATCTACCTAACTCGGATGATTCGTCCACGATCTTAAGTTACTGACTGATCATTGGGCAGTTTATTTGTACGACTACAGTCAATCTCTAACTTGTTATTGCTATGTAAAGTTCTAACAAACGTTCCACTATTTAACGAAATACTTGAATGCCTCCAAGAAGTCATCTCTAGCCCAAATTCAATCATCGAAATGCGAGTGCCACAGGCGAGAGAGAGCTTTGCCCCACTTTTCCCAAGGTCGAGCTTCTTTCCTACTATATACACGGTGATGCCCACCCATCCATTCCGTCGGCGGCGCGCCCGCCCCCCTTACTTTCGTCTGCAAGTCTGCGCGATCCGCCCGAGTGCATCAAAACCATGCTGTGATATAAAGGGAGGCGTTGATGTGCTATTTGACGGATGCGGTGGCGAAAGGGAAGCATGCACACGTACATCCATCGCACCTTTTGCTTTCACTCGCGTTTCGATCACTCCAGGCCCCTCCCTCCCTCCCCGGCATACACAGTACACTACTACTTCATCATTCATCTTTTTTGTGCGTGCCTAAAAGGGAAAGAGAGAGTACCTTCGAATTTCTTCGGCAATATTTCCTTTACCTATTAAAAAGTTTAGCTACGAAATCTTTCAGCTATAATATTTTTGCCTTTTTCAAGAGTAGACGAGGCAGGGTTGAATTTGCTTTTGCTCTTCCGTTCGCGTCTCTCTCTCTCTCACTGCACAGGTGTTGCGATCCCAAGCTATGATCTGACTCAGTTCAGGGGAAGGCCCTTCTTTCCCTCCTTCTGTGAGGCTTCCGCGGCGGCGGCCTCCACCGTCGTCATCATTCCCTGAATTCCAGGAGTACCTATGACAATACAAGACTATTTAAAGGTCGCTATATTTTTGGGGGAGATTTAAAACTTTTTAAGGTTTTTAAGCTTTCATCGTATCTTCTTGCTCTACCATATACTTCGTTTTTCTTGCGCGGAGTGGACAACATTTTTCATATTCCAGACTTGCTACTAACAAAAGAAAGACTCAATTATAGTATTGTGATAGTGCAAAGCTCGAATGAAAGCCCGAATTCAAATGACTCACGTCATCATTGTAGATTACTATCTTCAAAACTACCTAAGGTCTTCACGGGATTTCCCCTCTCTTGGGCGACCTCATTTTGCACCGTCGCTTCCGGTTCCACACAACGTTCTATGCTAAGCCTCTCTAGGTCGATCACCGCAACGTAGGTTCACGTTTAAACAGCCGGTGGATATCTACGTAGCGGGGCTGGTATGTAGCAGCAGGAGGACCGACGCAAATGTGCCTCTTCCCTCTCACACCGTCAAAAAAGCTTCCTCCCATGAGCGCACAGATTTCCCCCCGCCCCCAACACGGAAAAAAAGGCACATCTGATCTCTCCTCCTCCTCCGGAGGCATTCGCAGTCGACGAAAGATACGTTGAAGAGGAGAAAGCCCGATTAAAAACTTTGAAATCCAGAATTAAGTGGGAAGCGGAGCATGGGCAGTATGTGGTATTGGGCGCTCTCGGTGGCGGCGTTTGCGTCGTTGGCCGCCGTCGAAGCCACCGTTCTAACCGTCCAGGACAGGCAGGACGGAGGCGGCGAGGGTGACAGCAACAACAACAGCAACATCCCTGAAAACTGCACCCAGCCCTCTGATAGGGGCAGGTGCAAAGCCTACTTCGAGAAGTAAGACAGGACAAACGTCATATTTATGTTCCTAAACAATTTATATAAAATATAAATGCAACACCAAACTACAAATTCTCAGCTGGTACTACAACGTGGAGACCTCCCAGTGCGAGGTGTTTGTGTACGGCGGCTGCGAGGGCAACGGCAACAACTACCCTACGCTGGCCGAGTGCATCCAGAACTGCACGGCCAGGATTATAGGCAAGACGGTCGACGAGGTCTTCCAGGAGTACACGGACGGAGTCAGGGGAAGGAGGCACGCCACGCATTCGCACGTAAATAGACATAAAATGCCGTGAAAAGTACCGTCATAGATGCCGTCCACCGTTTTGCTACGGCAGATGACGGCTATTAACAATTCAAACTTTTCACCTTTCAGTCCAAGGACTACGGCAGGCAAGTTGAGGTGAACGCCTGGAAGTGGGGGCAGACCGAGTTTGTGGACTTCGAGACCAACTCGACCGGAGGGTGGGCACTCAGCAACTTCTCCACGGTGGCTTACGTCATGATAGACGCTCCCGCGGACGACAACGACAGCGACGACGACAAGGAAGAGGAAGAGGAGGGAGGTGAGACCCCGGCGGAGAGCATCGTCAACACGATCGACGTCCTCTCCAAGCTTGAGTACACTCCCAGCGTGGGGATCGTCCCGCAGTTCGACGAGGCGGACCCAGGCAGGAATGCAACCATGGTCAGGACGGTGTCGCTAAAGGTAGGGTTTGCCTGACTTAACTACATTCCGCATACTTAGAAAATGCGAAAACACGAATCTGCTTTTCCCAGCCCGACTACAACCAAATGGTGGAGATGGCGGTGCGCATCCAAGGCTACGACGAAGACGCGGAGGATCCACTAGACAACCCATTCTTTTCTGTCGAGCTTGTGAAGTGCGATTCACATTTCTAGTTTTCTACAAAAACTCACAGCGGTGTTTTTACTTTTTGCCATTTTTCCTTCGCCAGGAAGTCTCCTGACTTTTTCGGCGTCCGCCGGGAGTTTCTTCTCTTCGACGTGAGGGACTACGGAGACTACTTTGGCAGGATGGAGGAGTTTAGCATTCTCAGGCAAGAATTTTTTAAAAAGGGGAAGTAAATGTTTTCACCAAATATTTTTTCGCGACAGACTTTCTATCGCAGAAGAGATCCTCCCGTACGGCAACTACGACCTAGTGCTGACTGCCCGCAGGGGCGCCGCTGAAGACTCCCTTATCATTGTAGACAACGTCACACTCACCGAAAACCCCAGGCAATTAAATTCAAGTTTTGTACGGGCAACAAAAACGAATGCAATTTGGACAGGCTGACTATCGCCATCGCGGAGAGACTCGACAACGCTGCTGACGGCGACCCGAACGCGGTGGAGAACCCCAACAACGGCGGAGGCGGCGTCGGTGGCGAGGAGGAGGAGACCACCCCGACCCCGCCGCCGAAGGATGGGACCACGCCGGAGCCGCCGGAGAAGCCGGAGGAGGAGGAGCCTCCCGTCAGCAAGACCAGCAAGGCGGCAGTCATCAGTAAAAAAATAACAAGCCACTATAGATGCGGGAAAGGCAACATTTACTTTACTATATTTTATTTTTTTTTTTTTGCAAAAAGTCCTAATCCTGCTTGTGATTGCCCTGGCCATAGCGCTGGCAGGGGTGTCGTACAAGT
>JAAUXU010160444.1_pt1 | contig 17163 bp, 20 predicted proteins | sample 7278151 | NCBI WGS metagenome assembly JAAUXU01 (sample SAMN14350113, study PRJNA611818) | marine sediment metagenome | isolation source: surface marine sediment (1.8m) | place: French Polynesia: Moorea | collected 2018-08 | reverse complement strand
CCCCCCCCGGCCCCGCCCGCCCGCCCGATGGCCCCCATCGCCCCCCCCCGGCCGGGGGGGGGGGGCTAAGATGGCAGGGTTATCTAAGTTTTTCTCGGTTGTGGATAAATGATGATGCTGGAATCAAGTTCACATGACAATTGCTTTTGGTGACTCACAGGTGACAGTTGGTCAAAAACAGTTGCTTGAGGATGCTCAACTGGGACGACGCCATGTGCCACTGACTCATAGTCTATGAACTCCATGGTCATGGCCATGAAGAATTGGGGGGTGCTCGATAGCGAGGGTAGGGTTAGACGTTCAACTTGGTCGTGGTTAGCTTCTTGAGCGCATCTTTCGAGGTCGTGATAGGTGCGAACGTTGTTCACCAAGCACCTCTTGATCCTTCGAATTAAGCAGAAGAAGTGATTACGAGGCATACAGATGCAGGGTGCGGCCATTGAACTTGGACTAAATTTTTGACAGTTTAGAATATCATCAAGATCTAGTTCAGGAGCCCGGTGATATTGCTTATTTTCTTTTTGATCACTACCCCGTTGTTCTTGCGCTAACATGGTTCTCAGACCATGTTGAACATAGAGCGGGAGATCTTGGGAGATCTTGGCCGGTACATTTGGGCCAAGGTTAGTGCTCATGCGTTGTTCCTCCCTCGTCTATGACATTCTGGAGTCTCCTGCACCTGCTTGACATGGTAGACTGTCGTAAAGGATTCATTCTGATTCTTGGAAACGTCCTCGAGGCTTTCCGCTAGGAGCTGGTGAGAGATGACTCTGAGGTTTGTTCGTTCTCCTCAACATGGATAAAAAAAATTCTGCGCAAAAGTCAAAACAAACTTGTGCCCACATAACCCACATGTATGTCTCACTATGTTAAAAAAGCTATACTTTCTTATGCATTAGGATTCATTTTTGGTGACGTTTTTCTCTTTTCTCTTAATTGCGCTCTTAGATTCTTTAACACCTTTATCTAGTGATTTTTAGAAAATAAAAGTCGTTCAGTGTCGAACCTTTTGTAAAGCCCCTCTCATAGAGTAACCCCCCCCCCCACCCTTGAAGAGAAACCCGCCTAAGGTGCCGCTGAGACCTACGTATAAACCCTGGTTCTTTTGATCAAGGAAATAACGACAGTCTTCACGATATTCTACATTCAATGATCACACACTGTAGATGGAAGATCCAGCCTCAAAATCGAACCTGAGTATGACGCATGAGTTGCATCACCATCCTAGAGATCTCGTACGGCCATGCAGTCTCCATACACGACCGAAGGGCAGAAATCCTATGAAGGTGGCAACTTTGACTTCTTCACGGGATTACTGAACAAAATTCTGTGGTACGTCATTGTCAACAGTTGTGATATAGCACACTTTTTTGCATTGTCAAATCGTTTTAACGGTATGATTCACCTTAGGTGAGGGTTTCAGTGTTTGTGCCCCCTTGCACGGGCTCACGCGGGACGAGGATGAGTGGGAGATTGCGAGGGTGATCCAAGAAGAAGTCCAAGAAAGGAACGATGTCTATGGGCAGGTTCGTTTAGATCGGGATAGCTTAGCTTTAAGGACATAATGATGATTTGGAAACAGTTCTTATTACGTTGAAGCTGTTATTAGTTATAACTTTATGCCCCCATGATCCCACCTTTGTACATGACGTTTCAAATAAAGGCTCATCCGAAGTGACTGTCATAGTCCTCTAGTACTCGTTCGAGCTTCTATACTTTGCGCTCTCATGCAGAATAATTTACTGCTTGGCATTAATTTGAGTCCGCGCGTGGAATAGCGCAAGGCTAATTACACATCTTTCTTGAGTGTGGCATAATTTTTTCCACTTAACTCTTCCTTCCTACTCGACCTCAATCAGTTCTTTCAGTCTGTATTGGACTCTATGAGGACGAAGAGGGCATAGGAGACACCTGAGACAGGGCTGACCATGGTGCGTATGTAATAGGACTTTTTCTTTCGCGTCCAAAAGGTCTGCTCCGTGTACGGTGGCAAAGATCTCTCTGTTTACAGGGTGACCCATATGTTTTACGCTCATATTTCTGGAACCATTCAGCTCACAATCTCAAATCAGACGTACAGATTGTGCAGTAAATGATGGTTATTTGCCGAGCGCTCCTGTAAATTGGGATTCAGTGACTCTTTTCATCAATCTTTAATTACCAAAACACTTCTCTTTCCCTTTTCTTCTAACTTAAACAATTAAACAAGTAACATATCAAGCCAGCTCATATCATATGTAATAAGTCGGTTAAGAACGGAACTTGGGAAGCTGAGCAGTTCGAGAGAGTTTTTGATGGCATAGGACGTGAGCAACACTTTTTTTTGCAGGTGTCGAGAATCTACTTTATGCACGCTATGCTGTAACTGACTGATGCCCCAGGGTCTGTGGCATTACAGAGTTTGTGCATGGATTATGATATGAGTAGGACTTATTTCAAAACATAGCTACACATGCTTTAAATTCCACTAATTACATGCCAATCGACCTGGCTCGGGACGGTACTGAGGTCCATTATCTGGAATTGGAGCGTCCTCAAAGAGCTGAGATGGGTATCCCTTCTCTCTCACATTGCTTTGGTAACTTCTCCATTCTGAGCCTTCAAGTGCAAGTATGTTGTGGGTCAGCCAGGCACAACCATTGGCTGACTCAAAGCAGCCACCACTTGACCTGGAAGCATGCCAGCAACAGTTGCAGGTTTCAAAGCTTCGTGATCTTTTTTGGAGAGGACCACGCTAATCCCTCACTGTGGAGTTTTACGAGTAAACCAATGAAACTTCAACGCGGCCACGGAGAACCGAACCGAAAACATCCCTGAATATGGGAATGTTGGCTTCGGACGTGCCAATTAAGTAACGAATGAGGACACAGAGTTCAGCATCTCCCCTCAAAATGGAAACTCAGCTTTCCGATTGTCTAAAATTAGGCGCATTTCATATTTTCAGCCGAGCTGGCACATGCGTTCAGATAAGGCTATTTGCTGCGGTTTTTTTTCTTGAATTCTCTATCTTGTAAAATGAAGAAGTTGGAGCCTGCTAGGGAGTGGGTCAATGATCTCCTTTTTGCTCGAGTGGGCTACTGGAAGGTCACGGACGTTGTAAAGTACTCCATCAGCTTCAATTCCAAGGTCAAGAAAATGAAAGAGGAGGGCTAGGACTTTGCCTGGTAGGCTAAAAGAAGTGGTCACAACAGCATCAGGACTCAGGCGTTCCTCACTAGTGTGGCTTCCAAGATAGAGACAGATGGGTCTGTCACTATGAGGTGCAAGGCTAAGGAGCTGAACAACAACGACAGGACCATCAGGAGGAGTGTCAGTGACCTTGGAGCAGTCTCATACATTGCAAAATCCCATCAGCTCCAGACGGAGGACACGAAAAAGGGCAGTGTGAGAAAGGACAAGAAAATATTGTCTAGGTAGAAGAAGACCGGCAGATACAAGATCCACGCCTTCTTTTGGGAAGGCCTACTGTATGGAGGAGGTCCCATGTATCTGCAGCACCAAGCATCCACCATGATGCTGAACTTTGTGGCCTTTGATGACAAGAGGATGCCTCCTCCCCATTGGTTCCCCGACTACCTCAAGGTTGGCCCGATGGAGTACCTGAAGGTCAGGAGAACTACCATCTGGCTATCACGTCCGTGGACTTAGACAAGAAGGCATGTGCGGCCTTTTGGGCCGGGGTGGAGCTCATGCTCCAGGCAGAAGGTGGCCATTTTGAGAATTAATGCTGTCTTGTGTTATTTTACCCTAAAAAAACTTATTAAAATCCACCTAGTTCTCCTCGAGATTCAGGCTGTAGTTCTTTGCGTATCACTAGTCCACATTTAGCGGCCGCGTACTGTTGGTATGACACAAAAACGGAATATTACTGTCAAGTCGCACCCAAGATGCCAATGTCTCATTCATCTTATCAGATCAGGACTCTTTTAGTTTCAATAGAACTGTTAGTACTTCACAAATGGTAGTCTCCTTTATCATGCAGCCACTACCTCTATGCCTTCTTGACAAACCGAGGTCACACACTGATGCATAAAAGACCTGTTGCGCATCTGTTCTGGCATGTACGTCTGTGTGTCCGTAAGGCATTCCATGTGCTTGTACTCGTCCTGTTGTGTGTGTAACTGTCAGGCTCAAGCAAAGGTGTGTACGTTCATAAGTACTGTGCGTACGTGTAACTGCACTAGACCACACATGCTACGTGAAGAAGGCGACGAGAACATCGTGCAGCTCGACATCAGCCCAGTTTTTAAAAGCTTCTGTCGAAAGAACGAACGGAAGAAAGGAAATAAGAAAGGCTCAAGCTAGAGTAAGACATATTTGCATATTGGGTATATTTTTCCTCCCAACTTGTTCGTACCATTAAATTGTCAGGGGAATGAAGCTGCAAGTCATGGTCTTTCCACACTGCTTAACATTCGCTCTCACTCAGTATAAGCACACCAACAAAGGTACAAATACGTTTACGTTGTCTCAGGATTTGAGTGCTCAGTAATAAGCGCACTGTCGTTATACGTTAAGTCCACAGCATCCAGTAGAACGTTTGAGTGCGTCCTGAACTCCGTCAGTTTGGATGCTCCTTTCTCTGCTATGCTTGAAGATGCGGATTCTTCCTTTTTTTTCACCAAATCACAATTGCTTGTCTTCAAAAACTGCAGCAGCAACGACATCAGGGCGATGAAAGTCCCGGGGAGGAGCTCAGAAATGACCATGTGAGACATATTGGAGCGGTGCCCAAGAAGAATAGGCAGAGCAGCGATGACGACGACGACAACGGCGACCCCATCCACGACCAACTGCCACGTGGTGTCGTAGAGGGCCTCCTCCGCCGCGAGATGGGGGCAGCCAAGAGCTCCCCGCAACTTCTGGGTGGTGCCGAACAAGAGGAAGGCGAGCAACTTCCTAAGGGGAAGGAAGCTGCCAGAGAATGGACGGTGCTGAAAGGAGTTCATCAGAAGGTGGAGGGACTCAAATTATAGGAAATCATTATTGACAATTCCTAAATGCTGTAACAGGTGTGGCAGCGATCCTCTGAACCTTCGCACGGCACAGACAACCCCGCCTTTCAGACTGAGACGGTAAGAGCAGTTTCTTACAATATTATTTACCTGCGTTATACATTTAGTTATTAAAAATGGGTGATACTCATTTTCCTGCTCCGGCTACTTTCGTACATCACCAGTATATGTTTAGCAATATGCCTCAACTGCGCCCCGCATTTCAATCGCCTCCGCGGAGATGGACGGGGGCGCCGACCCCGACGACAGAGACGCAGGTTCCGGTCCCAGCAATGATGGTGCCGTGGAAGGGTGCAGCGGGAGCGGCAGTGGCGACGGAGACCAAGACCGCGAACGGCAGCAGTGGAATAATCCCATAGAATTTCTGTTAAGCTGCATCGCTATGAGCGTCGGATTAGGCGAGTACTTGCAACTACACCTGTAAATGACGTGCTATGGTGAATTCGAGAGTCTATTTTTATTTTGGTGGGACTTTTGGTGAGAAATTCAAAATTCCTACCCAATGAGAAACTTGGGGCATAAATTCATCTCTCTAAAACAAAGCAGGAATAGTGAAATTAGGAGAGGTCATTGCCAGAAAGAGTGCAACAGCTTCAAGATTGTCAACCAGGCACTGTTGAGGTCCAGCTGCATAATCTGCAGGGAGACCTTGGACTTCCTGCCCCTCTCAATGAGGTCCCTCACAGTAAGGTGCTCCTTGACCTTCTTTTGCAAGTGCTCAACTTTGGTAAGCAAGCTTGGCCAGCCAAGGACTGCCAAACAGTCTGACATTTGCTGAGACTCCCATTTCAGACCTCAATTTATGCAGAAAATCTGGACAATGAAATTTAGCAAGTTGATGAGAATTCTTTCACGGGGAAGTCCTTCGCTACATCATCGAAGGCCAAACTGATGGCACTGATTTCCCTTGGCATATTCTGTAGCTCCAAATGCGAGAAATATCCCAATTGACCAAAAAAGGAGTCCAGGAACGACTGAAAGAGCTTTGCCATGTCAGTAAATGCTGTGGTATTACAAAACTCTTCACTTTTGGACGAGATTTAGTCACTAATTTAGTCTAGAAATCTATTTTATTAGTTGCCTAATGAAGACAGTTTCATCATCAAATCCGATGGCCAATTTTGTTGCGTCTCAATCAAGTTGGTCACATTTTAAAAGTATTTGGTCGTTTTCACAGAAAAGTCAGGCTGTTGAATCCCAGCCAATTTTTAACTCATGTCGTACAGTTTCTTTAAGATATGTATTACGGAAAAAGTGCATGTCTTTGTCGCGTGGTCACTCGTAAAGGGGCACGTGCGTCAAGATTATATTTTAAAACTTACGTGCAAAAATCCAGACTTTCGAGGAAGGTGCCAATAGTTTCGGGTTTCACCACGTACCGTACATCATTTTGCCTCGTAACACGCTGTTGTTTTTACAGGTAACGTATGGAGGTGAGTGATGTCTTGAACCATGTCGATGAGAGAGGCCAGCCTCTGTATGGTACTTGTGAGCTACGAGAACTTCATCTTTTGCTGATCTTAGTAACAAAAGTCGTTTCCATAGGTTTCCCTTTACTGCCTATGAAAATGGAGGTGAGTTGTGTACCTTTGTTGTCTCTTGACGTAGTTCGTCGTAAATCACGACTCGTGATTTACGCAATCATTCATACGTCATTTTTGCTCTCAGGTGGTGCGTTTTTGGTCCCCTATCTCTTGGTAAACGATATAATAACCTTTACTTGATTTTTCGTCCAAGAAAGAGCACACACGTTCTTCAGGTGCTGGTGTTCATCGGCCGCCCACTCTACTTCATGGAGCTCGCCGTGGGCCAGTTCTCCTCCCTCAGCACGACCAAGATGTTCCAGCACATGGCACCTGCATTCAGAGGTCCCTGAACGACAATATTTGAACTTTCTTTCGCCCCTCCCTAAAACCAGATGGTTCGTGTGCTCTGGTGTAGGCATCGGCATGGGACAGATATTCGCCACGGCCGCCGTGTTGTCCTACTACACGTGTTTGATTGCACTCGCCGTCTTTTACCTCGTTGCTTCATTCTCACCAGTCCTTCCGTGGGTTGTGTGCCATGAAGAACTGCGGGTGAGCACTTTCACCTAAAGTAAAGTAATAGAACACCATTGGACCAAAATCTGCAGACGACTCCTTTCCCATTGTTTCATGTGATGGCGCAACTGACTTTCTCAGCCAGACATTTAGTAATCAAAGGTTTTTTCTCTCAGTCGATCAAATTGAGGGTCCAAAATGCCTCCATATTCTACTCTTCACTAAGAAAGATAATGAAAAAAGTGTCTTTTTCACGGCAGAGTGGACTCTACAGGCACTCAAAACAAATGAAGAAAGTAGATCGAGTGAAAGGAGATATTTCTGGAAAGAAATAAGCTGCCAACATTTTTTTACACTTCTTAGGGCTTCTTCTTCTTGAGGGTCAATTTCATTCGAGTGCGATAGTCATTTGCAATTGTTTGTAAATATATCTCAAGTTACAGGCGAGTCTGTTGCTACACCTCAATTGCAGCAACGTCTGAGGTTCCAACTTGCTGCTCTGCAGTCAACACCGTTCAATATCTTTAATGCGTCACCTACAGACTTTGGAGAACAGTGTACATTGCGTGCATTTGACAAAGCAACATTTTACGAACACTTGGACTTTGCAGCCAGCAGTATTGCTGCCCCAGGCATGAGGGCAGCAGACACCGAGTGTTTGAGAAATGCCACGAGCCAAATGAATGTGCCATGTTTCACGTAACACTGTCCGCTTTGCATTGCTCTGTTTGTCCTGATCTTCACTTTGATGGCTCCTATTGCTTTGATCGCCCACACCGATTATTTGCAGGCCCTCTATATAGTAGACAGCCATACTTTGTTCGCAGTGCCTTAGGAGCGCTGACCTCCACTATAACACTTGCTCTCATCACATAAGGAGGGTGGCGAGGTAGTTCTTTTCTAGACCTCCTTATCATGAACGAAATGAATGCGAAATGAACAATATGACGTAAATATGTTTGCCTCAAAAGCTTTCCAATGATATAAATAGAGTTGTAGCTTCAGTGTTAACGTTGTGACGATGTTGGGAATGGAGGTATGCTGACTTATGGACGGATGCTGAACAGGTCCGTGTTGCCAGACAGGGGGGGGGACACTTGATGTAGCCGCTGCTAGAGGTGTTTTTCGTGTTTTCGTCACTTCTTCACCTAAAAAAGATGTGCAATTTTACCTTTAAAACGTGGTCGAAAAATGCTGTTTCCTATCTTTCAAGGAGGTTTGCGTACTCCTGAGCGACAGTGTATGTGCATGAGCATGTACGTAGCACGTCCATACTACAGACTACTTTGCGCACTCGTATGAACCATTTACGAATGTGATTTCTTCGCACTCAGATGAACGACACCATTTGCATCCCGTCCGGATCCAATGCCAGCGACGTGATCGCCAACCTGACGGCCGAAGGTGTTCTAGAACCCGGGCAGAACTTCTCCAGGATCAGCGCCGCCGAGCAATATTTCTTGTACGACTCGTTTAGTAGGGTGCAATTCTACATATTTCACGTCCGCTCTACAGATATGCTTAGGTAAGTCATTGTAGATGTTTTAAAGGCACGGCGTTTTGAAGGGGAAAGCGACAATCGAGGATGGCCTCGGCTCGCCTGACCTGAAGTTGATGGGCTGCCTTGGCGTCTGTTACCTAATGGTCTTCCTCGTAATGTGGAAAGGCACGTGTATGAAGACAAGAACTGTTGCGTAATTTTTTGGCTAAAAATATCTACTTCACTTGCAGGAGTTCATAGCATAGGCAAAGTCTCTTACTTCACTGCAATCTTTCCATACGTGGTGCTCATCACTCTCTGCATTAAGGGCTTCACACTGCCAGGATCCAAAGAAGGAATCTTGGTAAAAAAAAAAGCAACATTTAGCAACCCCAGGGTCCGATGAAACCTCAGTGTCCCTGCAAATTAACTAGGCACTGCGTTATACCAATGTGCATGACATGACGGGGGTACTATAGATAAGGGCTGGCGTGCAAACTAGACGAAGTACACGTTCCAAATATCGATGAATGCAGAAATGTTTGTTGAATAACAATCGTTAGTTTCCTTGTTTTCTGCAAGTACTTTTCATAGGCACCCTTATTTAATGGGAAATATCCAGTGTACTCGCAGCAAAAGTTATAAGTTAGAGTCCGGATATATGGTACTCACGGTATGTCGCAGTTCGCTCGTAAACTGTATGTAGTTGCTTCAGAACGGACAATGTCCACAGTTCAGCAAAAAAGTACGGTGAAGGGACAATTTCAAGTAAAAAGCAATATAGAAAGTCATTATATGCAAACATTGGAAGAGACACAGAGGATGTTAAAGGAAACACGTAATATCTCTTACGTGATCAAACCAGTTGTGTTTTCTTGTTCCCTTAAGTTTTACATAACTCCCAAATGGGACAAGCTGCTAGAATTTGACGTCTGGTATGCGGCGGTGACGCAGAGCTTCTTCAGCCTGAGCGTCGGCTCCAGCTCCATCATCACGCTCTCCTCCTACAACAACTTTAGGCACAACACTTACCGAGATGCGATCATTATATCGGTACACTTTGTGCTAATATTGCCTGTGCTCTCACCTTGATTGAAACGACACTAGCTTTCTTGCACTTTGTATAGGTGACTGACACGTTCACAAGCCTCTTAGCCGGCTTCACCATCTTCAGTATCCTGGGCAACTTGGCATTCGAGCTGAACGTGCCTGTCGAGCGGGTGATTAAGAGCGGCACCGGACTCGCGTTCATTTCCTACCCCATGGCTATTGGGAAATTTGACTTCCTGCCGCAGCTCTTCTCAGTCTTGTTCTTCCTCATGCTCATCACGTTGGGTAGGAAGGAGATCGCGAACTCGTGGACCAACTAACCCCTCTAACATTTGTTGTTCAGGCATGGGCAGCGTGATTGGGTTGATGTCTGCGGTCATTGCGGTGGTTCAAGACGACCATCCCCATTTGAGCAAGACGATGGTTGCTGCGGTCTCGTGCGTGGCGGGGTTCTTCGTCGGGCTCGTCTACCTTACGCCAGGGGGTCAGCACATACTGAGCTTGGTCGACTACTTTGCCGGAGCCTTCATAATCTTCGCTCTTGCATCCCTGGAAGTGGTGGCTATCAGTTGGATCTATGGTGAGCTTCTTTCTGATGGGCAGAATCCGTAATTTGCTGCTGACGCCCACTGTTCCTTTTCAGGCCTTGATCGTTTCTGCCGCGACATTAAATTCATGCTTAACCTGGAGCTCAGTTTCTACTTCCGCTTCTCCTGGGGCTGCCTCATCCCCGTCTCCCTGCTAGGGATGCTCTTCTATTCGCTATACAACTTCAAGACTGTCGAGTATTCGGGAGTGCCATTACCAGACCAGGCCATGTGTAAGAACAACACGATCGACACTATGTTCTAGTTCATGTGGCACGCTCCCTCCACTAACGACGTTACTTTGGCAGACGCTGGTGTTGTCCTAGTGGCATTTGCAGGTGCACAAGTGCCCTTCTGGTTCATGTACGCCGCCTGCATGAGCAGGGAGGATTCGTGTTCTCAGGTTAATGCATTCGCTGACTGCGTTGCTCAAGCACCATTCACCCAGTCAACACCTTTTCGTTATCTCCGAACAGAAAATCTCCAGCACGTTTCGACCATCCAAGGAATGGGGTCCGAAGAAAGCCATACACAAGCTGGAGTGGATCGAGGCCGAATACGAGTGGAGGTTGAGGAAAGCGGAAGAGTTTGTCATGCCTCTCCGTTGAACTCATTTAAACGAAACCATGGAAAAATCTTCTACGTAGTATATTATGAAAATACTTGTACGGATCCAAGGAAAATGGCACTTACAACTGTTTCTTCACTCAAGCTGACGGCCACAAGCTTTTTTTCCCCAATTGTTCACATAAATACGTGCATTCTTACACATGCATAGTGAGGTAGCTTTACTTGCAAATGTCACCGTGAGGTTGGTCAGGCAAGGGCGGCTCTATCTATTCTGCGCACTGTTGTAGTCCCCCAGCAAGTCGTTCAGCTTGTCCACTACTCTGGGATACGCCGGCTGGTACACCCAGGTGCCCGCTTTCACCTCGCCCTTCTCGACCCTGCGCACGTTCTTTAGTATTTGGCCCCGCATGCCTCGGTCAATGCAACTCAGACAGCGTTCGAGGCCAAAGAAATCCTCGGGATCATGCTTGATCTCCAGTGCCAGGCTCCTGACCTTATCCTCTGAAGGGGATCCCAACTGCTCCGCCTGGTCTAGTTTGACGTACAACTCCAGGAATTTGGCGTATCTAGCTAGGGTGAGGGGCTTCCCTAGGCTGTCGACTCTCTCCTGTTTTTTGGCCAGGTGCGACACGAACTTGGACCACTCCGATTGGTTCTTCCACGTCTCGGTCAGGGATCCCAACTTTAAGGCCTCGGGAGAACCCATCTGAAAAAATGAAGCTAACGCTGACTCACGAGTACAGGTGTGGGAGCGAACAGGCTACACGTACCGTGGACCCAGACGTGACATGGGCCCTGCCAGAACCTGTGACTCCCGGGGATCCAGTTGGGCCAGTGGAACATAACTGAAAGAGAAAGAGGGTTACCAGTGTCCGGAGATACAAGTACATACAAAAACCACCACGTCTGACTTACGTACACGTAACGTTCAGGTCCAAGCCTAAAAGCCCTGACCTACCAATACCTAAAACGGTATCGAATAGGAAAAAAGTGTACTTTACATGTCAAGTGTTGACAGTAACATCACGGAGACATTATCAGCAAATCAGGGTTGCTATAGTACCAGGATTTCTTAATTATAAGCGGGTTATAGCAGTTTTTTGCTCCCCCTCCACATGCGCACCGTACATGCGTGACGGGTGTGCATACCACAGGCCTGATATAACCTTTAGGTTATATCAGACCTGTGGTATGTACATGCAAATAGCGCGGCGTCGTGGATGGTATGGATGTATCTGTTGAACGGGGAACTTTGGGCCAAAAAAACATCTTTCTTTCTATGATAAAAGAATGATAAGAAAAACAAGATGAGTTAGAGGGAGAAGTTGTGGACGTCAAGCTCAACGGTGAGAATTCTCCCACGCAAGTCACTCGCGCATTACGATGATTTCACGACGTTCGCTGTGGCAACGATCAGTGTGAGGCATAGCAGCAGAGCACAGGAGCTGAGGCCTCAGCGCTTCTGCGTCAATAGACGTCGCGCGGCTCTTATCTACGTATGATAGACATAAAAGATATAATTCAACGCTGTTGAAATTTCCTTCTTTTTTTCGCATACCAAATTTGCAATTCTAAGAAAGACCCAAGGCAATTTCCTGCATCACTACTAAAATATCTTAGGTTCATATATTATCAAACTTGATAGAATTTTAGTGTATACAATATGCTGCATTCGCGCGATCTCCGCTGTGCACGGGAAGCGTACAGGGATGTGACTCGTTCTATAGTTTTAGTACATTGTGTGCGTCTTCAATCGTTTTTGCCGACCACCCTGTACGTCGCTTCAACATACATTCTTCCCGGGAGAAATCTTTTCTGGAGCACCCGCCATCATGTACTTATGTGAAAATATTCAGTTGAATCGCAACTCAGATATTCTCGGTTTATTCAGTCATCACTACGTGATGTGGAACCTTCAAAGTTTGAGGCACGACACACAATGATGGCCAAGTATCAGCTCCATTTCGTATCAATCTGTGACTCACACCAGTTCTACGTATGCACACGAGCGGTGTTAATGCTAGGGAACTCTGGCAACTAATTCGTCCTGTGTTGCCTGGGGCTGTCGTCCTTCACTGGAAATATATCAGAAAGTGTTGTCACGTACTCATTTTCATGCTGAATAGACAAAAGCTTACTTCAACAAACCTCAGCGCAAAGACGGACGCAGAAGAGGTTAACAGCGGGAGACAACCTGTGCAACAGCGTTAAGTACTATGTGCTCAGTTTACTTAACGCATTATTTTGTGACTACAGTCGACTCTCGATTAAGCGAAGCTGTCCGGGAAAATGCCCAAGTAGAGTAAAATGGCACAAAAAAGTCATCCCGGAGTATTTTTTGGTTAATCACCCGATGTCACCGGGATTGTGAGCATCATTTGACCTAAATCTGCTTGAAGTGAATCTGCTATCAACAGCACGCATAGTTTTGCCTCCATAATGACATGAGGAGAAATGCTTATGCTGAGCTAGTCAGAAGTTTCACTTTCAACCCATAACTGCATGGGTCAATTCAGAGTAACTTTAAAAGTACCCCAAAACCTGAATAAGTTTTGTGTAAGCTGTGTAATAGTGTAAGCTCTCTTCTTACATTCTGCGCAATAAAACTGTGTGATAAATCGTATTGATGTAGAATAAATGCAAAATATCAAGTATTGCTATACCGAAAGATATATCACTGTCCTATGAGCTGCACTTGCCGGTTCCCCATGCCAAGTCTCACCCCTAGAGGTCGTAACTGGTCTTTCCATTTAGCCAGGAAGTATCTGGCCATCCTAGCATCAAGTTCCACTTCTGAAAGACTGTTCAGCTGTAGTGGCAATGTGGTTGTGCCCACCAGGACCTCCTTGGAGGCAGAAAATGTGTCTGCCATGGTGCACCTGCACAAAACTGACGGAATGACTGTACGAAATATAGAATGATTAAGGTACTGCTGTACTCTAACTTAGCATATCCCATCGAATATCACGATATTTGGTCTCGATATATTGAATATCGGGCTCTCGATTAATTTGGGATATCACACAGCCAACTGCACAAGCATTTACGTTCTTGAAATCAAGATGAACTGAAGGTGGACGTCCGAAACTTTCAGTACATCCAGGGTCAACCGGCAGAGATCCAGCAAAATAGCTTTAAGCAAGCCTTGTTGAATGTGAAGAGTTGAAAAATTACGACTGAATCAAGAATCCCATTTTCCAAAACACCACGACTTAATCGAGAGTTCTATTAGTAAAAAAGTCATCCGCAAAAACTTGACTAAGCCGACAGTCGACTGCAATACTCGTTACAGGCGTTATAAGACAGGCTCAAAAAAAACTTACGTTGCCCATTATTGCCATCTGCTTTTTGGGTGCTCGCGCAGCCGCCCACTTACTGGTAACAGCAGCACTTACTTGCTCTTGAAATGATGGAGACTAAAAAGAATCCTAAAGGATGGATGAACCTTTGCCTCATCTCCTCACATTTAGCAAAAGCCACTCCGGCAATTTAGTGCTTAGAAAACTGAGCGGGTGAAAGAAAGGTGCAGCTCGCTCGCCCTGAAGTCATTCTGCGGGCGAAATTTTCTAGGGGGAGTGAGTTGGATTGAGGAGGGGGCGAACCTTCTGTACACGCGTGAGCTGGGAGGGGGATAAAGAGCACGAGCTCGGTGAGCACGTTTGGGGGCGCAGTCCACAAGCTACTGCCTATGTGGGGCATATGAGAAAAGTGTCTGCATGTGTAGTATGCACAAAAATGATGAAGGTGAGGGGGGGGGGGCGAGAGCTCCTGCTCAGGTGAGTCAGACTGCTCAGTTTTCACGCGTAGTAATTGAGGGGGGCATGTAAAAGAGGGGGAACGTGAGGCTAGAAAAGAGTGGGAGGGGAACGTACTAAAGGAGAACTTCTCCATGCTATTAGCGAATTCTCTTCGAAAATGCAATCACGATGGCTTTCAACGTGCTGGTACCACGTGTCGACACGTGTCCTGACTGACTTCTTTGAGCGCATTCTGCGGAAGATGTTTCTTCACTTTCTGTCTCTTGTGGTAACGTTCGTATCAGCTCGAGAAGGATGTCGCTGTCAGTAACAGTGCTCATAGGACGTTTCCTCGCTTAAAAGTAGTCTCCACACCTGCCAGGTGGTGAGGGGGACATATCTGGAGGACAAAACTTTGGTTTTAAGTCATAGGTTTAAGGTTTTTCCTTGGGTGAATGTGTGCAAGATTGCTCGTTTCGTGACTGTCTGGCCGTGCTTGACAAATACTCCTCAAAGCGACCCCCCAAATCCCTCCACTGGCTCGTGAGGCGGCTGCTACCGAGCCAAAATGCCAGGCAGAATGCCCAAAACGTCACGTTGCTTCACCAAAGCAATCAGCAAAATGTGACGATCTCTCCATCCTCCAGAATCTTAGGGATGTCGAGTGGAATAGATGAGGTCTCGGTGAACAAATTTCCTTGTCATTTTCAAACAAAACCCTGACTCTGAAAACAAGTCTTTCGAGCAGGACATCACTTTCTGGACACCTTGTACAGCACCAGCACAAGAGCACGTTCTACGCTGCGTACACTTTCAGTAAATAAATGCACTCACATTCTAATGTATCGAGGAGAGCACAAAACCACGGACATTATGGGATTTTTTGAAGAATCGCACACTCCACGCTAGCGTCGATCCCAATAGTCATACGAATTGTTCAGAGACAGTTGGACTTTCCTGATAAAGGCCGACGTACTCGGTCTTTTTCAAGCCACCTGAACTGACTCATGTAGTCTTCAGCGGACCCTCGAACGCATTTCCCCCTTGTTAGTACTGCTGTCGGTGTGTATACGTAATTCAGTTTTTAAACTTTAAAAACTGTTCGCTTCCTGAGACGACGGCTGCGTTGTAAACAAACAACTTCAATCAAGTGGAGGGGGATGTTTGAGGAAAGAGAAGAAAAGAAAAATACGCTTCACTCCATGGCAAAGATATGTTTGACTAACATGAAGATGGTGAATGTAAAGTGAGCTTACGTTATTTTGTGCTGCGATATTGGTTTGGCTCTCTTCCAGGAACCTCTGGACAGTTACTTGTCGACACCCACGAAGAGGGGCAACGGCGTTTTTTGGGTCAACGTGAAGTGATCCGCAGGCGGGACTGTCGTTGACAACTACCACGTATTGGCTGGCCGGTGGGGTGGGTGTATCGATTTACTTCCAGCTGACTGACTTTCTTTTTGTCCAACATCTACATACCTACAGTTAGTTACAAGAGGGGCAGAGGGGACCCCCAACTCCTCCCTCCCTGGGTAAAGGGTGAGCAGCGCTACTTTGCACCTTTAACAGCACTTACTGATCAGCCTCAACAAGGACCGAAACACTGTCCGATCGCCTGTGGAACGATCCACAACCCAATGACAGTTATCAGTAAAAGGAAAAAGAACTCACACATGTGCAAGTTTTCGCTTGAAGAGAACCTCCACCATCAACCGGCGGTTAGCACAACTCACAGTAACGTCGCAGTATTAAAAAAAACGTATCAGACTACTACGCATCTCTGGCTAATACATGCACTGCTTTTGGCTGAAACAGTTGCATTATGCAGGCAGAAGAAAAAGAGCAAAGTATCTTTGGTGAGCACGACACCAATACTTGGCACCACTGCCAATACTCACTTGGTGGCCACTCTTGTTGCGGCGTCGACGCAAGTTCATCGCGCTCCAGTTGGACCCCATCGGGGCCATCTCGGCGGAGATTGTCCTTCCCTCCAAGGGCGATGGCTGCAAAAGCAACGAGGAGAATTGACGCGTTTTAGCGAATTCAGCTGCACCTCAGTAGGTAGAGTAGAAGAGTCTCCTTTCCTAAACAACTTTGTGTGACACACAGGGCTGAACTCGTGCACTGCAACGCCCAACAGATGTGTTCAACAGACGTCGATTCCGCCCTTGGCGTAGCAGTTTTAGTAAGCCCTGCAGGTAATTTCCGCGAGCAGAATTTCATTAGCTCTTCCCTGAACAGATCATTGTCATAGATTGTTCATACTCAGTCAAAGTGACCCTCAACTCCCTCTCTCTCTTTTCACTACCTGTTGAGAAGTCCATTTAGAGCGCATCCTGAATTCCAAATGGGACTCAAAGGATGGCAGAATACCTAATTCACATTCTGGTCCTGATCCAGACTCTGGAAGGAATATTTTTAAAGGTCATATTGCATATTTTCAGTTGCGAGTCCACATGCTTAAGGCAAGTTGATGAATCGGTTCTAATGTATTCGTCCTACTTTTCATCTACGTTCAGCGGGGCCCAATCTATGCAGTACAGTATACTTCGAAAAGTACAGTGGGGGCCACAAGTGAGCGTACAGACGGAAAGACGGGAAGACGGAAAAGTTGATTTTTGGGGCGTAGTTAATTGATAAATTTTTACTTTTTTTTTTAAATGGGGTGCTAAACCCCCATTTT
>JAAUXU010037873.1_pt1 | contig 17183 bp, 17 predicted proteins | sample 7278151 | NCBI WGS metagenome assembly JAAUXU01 (sample SAMN14350113, study PRJNA611818) | marine sediment metagenome | isolation source: surface marine sediment (1.8m) | place: French Polynesia: Moorea | collected 2018-08 | reverse complement strand
GTAGTGGGACAACTGTAGTAGGAAATGTCTGGCTGAGATGATTGACTCTGGAATAGTACTGATCATGGCCATAGAACTGTGTTGATCGCCCATCTTGGTCTCTCAACAGTGGGACGTGCAAGGTCTCAAAACACTCATTGTTTGACGGGTTTGGCTTTGTTATATTCCTGGACCAGAATCCTTCAATTTCAGCACAAAAACTGAAGTGTTGCAGTCACAGCAGGGGTGATTTTGATCTCACCCTTACATCAACAACTTTGTTGGCTCCTTCATTCATGATCTCCAGCATTTCTGATGTTGTGCAATCACCTGATCATAAAGTTGTCACCTTTAATCTTTTCAGCCAAATCACTTGTAGAATTATTATGATCAGCCAACAATCAAGGCTCTAGTTCCTAATGGCTCACTTATTTTGAAACAGAGGAATATATATTGATAAAAGTTGTATATCGCTGCCACAGGCTGGCATCACAATGACTGTCCCGATCAAACTCTAACTTGCTATGGTCGTCTATGACACAGAGAGAGTCCTGGAAGAAAAAACACTGAGATTTAAATGTTCATTTTTCGAATAGAAAAGCCTTGAATTCTTTCGGCCCTGTCAGCCGATTTTTCCTGGTCTGCCTGGCCTGGCAGTCACTTTTTTGGCGAGTGCACCCCCAGGTCTCTTTATATGAAGCGCAAGGTCCATAGGTACGTCTGTGATTCTGTATGTCACATTGTGCGCTCTCACTGATCGTCCCCAACCTTGGTCAGCAGACACTACAGATGGAACAAAGGGCTTAGATGTGCATTTCGAGGCAACGAGGAGGGAGGAGACGTAGCCAGGTTCAAAAAGCAAAGCAGATCAGGGTGCACTGAGTACTTGGACCACGTGAAGAGTGTGGACCGCGCGGATTGCGCGGAGTTCGTGAATAATAAGTTCGGGCACAACCGGGTCCTAGGCGGGAGCGATACCGAAGACCGACGGATATTAGATTTTCCCGAGCAAGGCCTGGTGCGACTTCGGTACCCACAAGGCAGAGTCTGAGCTGCAATGTGCCAACTATTTTTTCCTGACGTCGGCCTAGCTGGACCTGCTTAAGTTGCTGCTGGTTTTTTTCTGAAGGCACTTTTCCAAACCCTTTTCGAAGATTCCGCTCTCGGCCTCCACTATGGCCTCCACTCCGCGCCTGGAGACCTCACAACAGTCTTTCACGTACTGTCTGTCCATGGTGGCCCGCTCCCTCTCCACCTCGGCCGTGATGCCGTGACGACGATCTCACAGAGTCTGTTGTTCAGCACGTGACTCCTCAACTGTTTACTTTAACTATTTTTTTTAAAAAAAAAAAACATGTAGAACATCGATAACTCAGCCTCTTCTATTTTATCGACTACCCCACCAGGGCTCCGTGTCCGACGTCATCGAGAAAAACTACAGTCCTGTTGACGTTCACCCGTAGTTAGTATACGTGTAGCTACGGTGTCAACTCAGCTCATCGGTCACATCACGGTGCGTCACCCCTCCCATGTCAAATGTGTCCGAGAAATGACAAACGTTAAATTCTTTGCCACCAGGAAGCTGCATAGACAACATCGAAAGCCAGAAGAATGTCAAGTTTCTGGGAAGTTTGGTAGATCGGAGCTGTTTTTGCAAACCTTTCCGCAAGTACGTACTACTTCAGTGGAGAGCAATGAAGTGATTACTCTGCACTGAAACGATTTGGAGTCGAACCCTTACGGTAACCTATCAGTTATTCAGACAGTGCTTGCCAAGATGCAGTATGTGAGCAACTTCATGATAACCTATTGTGATGCTGGAGCGAACAAATTGCGTCAACCCACAGGTTTGCCTACGTTGGCAGAGGCTGCTTCTGGCCGGGCTTGTGGGCAAAATGTGCTGAATTTTTTGTTGGGCACAGCTGAGAAATTTCCGCACATTTTGGCAAAAGACCCGGCCAAACCCGGCCATCATCCGTGGGCTGAACTGGGGAATGTTGCTGTTTGAGAGTTCCAGTTAAAAAGGAGCCCCCTCAAACTCGCCCTCATGTAGCTATGACCAATTTCAGTCGCTCATTCAGCATCACAACTTTTTTGTTCGGCGAATTGCACTCAATTTCGTCCCGCTATGAATTACTTACGGCGAGATTTGTTCAATGCTATCATCATTTTCTTTGAAAAATCGGTTTTGTTCTCTACTTTCCCATCTATATTTCTTACTAGGGTAGGCCTCCACCGAAACAGAGAAGGCTGATTGCCGTCAGACCTCGCCTGACACAAGAGCCACGTAATAATCGTCTTTGAGTCTTTCTCGAGTCACAATCTTAGTTGTCAGAGATATTCATTCTCCATTCATTGAAACCATCCGTCTTCACTCATGCCCGTGATGAAGACTCAGATCAGTCATAGAAAGTAGAAATGTTTTTTATTTGTCGTCGACCAGTGCTGAGGTGTCCTGTTCAAGTGGATTCTGGGATACATGGCTTTCTTGACCAGTGTGTCTGCCTCAATCGGACTTGGATCTGTACAGGGCGTCCCAGTTGAAATGCATCCAGCCAAGTTACAGTGGTGGCAAATGAAAGATATAGGCGATTTTTCGTGACAATAAAATTTTGCGATATCTCACCAACGGTGATCTTATGCATTTTTCACTGGACCATTCATATGATTCGTACATGTCCCATTACATACATGATCGTGCGGACTTTGCACATGAAGTGGGGCAATGAAATTAGTCTAGGAAGAGATGAACTTGCTGAAACTGACCCTGGGGTGACATCGTGAGCAAGATCGATTGCAAGGACCCGCTGACAACTGAAGGAGAACTTAAGTCTGCAGTGGGTGACATTGAACAGGCCATGGATGAAGACACAATTCGCGGTATCAAGAATGCGGTAGAACGAGCTAAAAAATAGAGTTTTCATCCGATCAAAAATCATCAATTTGCACACTCAGACCAGGAATGGGTACAGAAATCAGCCCAAGTTGACACCAAAAGCAGCAAACAGTGGCGTCGATTGAAAGTCCATCACTGACTATCTATGACAGTACTGAAAATTACTTAAAGCCTCCTCGCAACAGTGCGATATGGACCGAAAGTCACACTAAAGGGTACGATTTGACGTTGTCCCTCCACCCCCACCCCGTGTATAGATGTCAACGATTTATAAGGAAAAGTTCAGATCTGCTTACAAATTTATGGAGACTATATAGTAATGATATTCTGGGAGAACTGTCCGTCACCGAAAGTACATGACTGCATTGATGCATGGATCATCGAGAAGGAGAAAAAACAGCTCAGTGATCCTCATAGAGTTTGACCTCTCTGAACAGAGTGTCCATAACTCCTGTAGTGGAGACGTCTCCTGTGATCTTCTCGCCACCAGTCGAACAAGGGAGACTCCACTGATGACGAGATCGGGTTTCAGATCCCACCATCTTGTCGAGGATGAGTCTGCTGCAGTTGTCACACCTTGCCAAGCTTTTATACTCCTCACTTGCAGCTGGCACGAACTGCTTCAATCATCCATTTCTGGCTGTCTTTTGGCTGATCAGTGTGCTGTGTACTCCTCAATCACCTGAAACACAATAGGAGGCTGACATGAGGGAATTTTCGGACCACCCACCTTCAGCTGTATCAGCATGTGACTCTGGCGGCTCTCTAGGTGTCACCCGCAAGACGTCATCCTATGACAGGTATCTTGTTGATGACAGGTAAGCCTCGTGTGCAATGGACATTCGGATACCCGACATGCGTTCAAGTGATGAGATAGAAGTGGTCGTTGTCGTTGTGTAGCAGTTGTTTTCCTTGCCACTTCAGTACATTTTCCCAGTCTTGATACTCCAGCTTGGCACTGCCGCTTGGACGTCTGGACACTGTGCAACCACGGCCACCCACACGTAAACATACCCTTTTGTTCACACTCCTTGAAGATGCTCTTATAACGTCAGCTCTAGCGCACTTTTCGGCACTGAAAATCCGCTCAGACTAAGAGCTGTTTACATCAGTGACTGTTCCGTCAGTCACTTGTCTTCGCCTGCCTGTAGTGCCCCTTCTATCCGTACCGGTGTATTCCTTGGTGTTGTTCACAGGCGCCGGGTGGCCGTTTCCGCAACCAGATTCAGGTGTTTCCGACCGATTTGGACATGGTTTGGATTCCTGGGGATTCACGTAGCGTCTTGACTGACTCTCTTATTCAGTGCTCGCGGAGGAAATCGGATTTGCTCGGCTCATTTTAAGACCAAACTAAAAGATGAAACTCCTGGCCCAGCGCTCCATGTAGTGCGCAGGGCGAAGAGCCTCCGTTTTGTTTAAGTCGCCACAGACTGCATGCTTTGTACATTTATGGAAGGTTCGGCCGATTTTGAGTTTCCTTTTTTTTGTAACATGGTCATTTTTGGTTTTAAACCTCGCCATTTTGGTCTCCTGCTACCTAGCAACATCAGCCAGGTAAATAAGAAAACAAGAACAATAGAAGAAACGTTGTGCGCATTCGACATTTGGCATACAGTGCGGCTTGTAAAGATTTAATCGATCACGGCAGGTGGGCACGTAGGCCTGGCGCCACATCTGCTGACGACTTCAGGATGAAGGCAATGTCATGAGACCATCCTCCACGGCTCGGCTGATGCCCTCATATCGGTACGCTAAAGTGTCGGTGGCTGTGAATACGTTGGAGCGCTTGGACGTTGCAGCGCCACATCAGCCAAAAATATCGCGCACAACTTGCACCATTCTGTTTGACTCCCTTGAATGACTCTATACAGTCGTATTTCAGCTGCCGCTGGTGTGCTACGGAGAGCTACATTGTCTGGATGATGGAACAGACGGTGTGCAATACTAATACATCAGCGAACTTTCCTTTTAAATTTCCGACGCTTCTTCTCATATGCACGCTTTTGCTTCACCCTTTTTTCCCCATCAGTGCCTCTCTCCCTCGCATGTTCCCGTTGCAACCGCAGCTTTTAAAGGTGGAAGCCTTTTTTATGTCAGTCCTGGCAGCTCACAGCACAACAGCCAGGCATCCAGTGTTGCCAGGTCTCTGGAAACAGAAAAGTGCCAGACATATCTAATATTGCCAGAAACTGCCAAGCACATTTTGGTGTACCTTGAGACTATCGAGTGAGGTCCCAAAATTATCGTCATTACTGTGTTCTCTCTTGTTGCTGCTCTTGTGTGTACGTGTGCACACAATAGTACATAAGTGCATGGTTCTATGTGCATGATGTATGTTATGCTGTAGTTCGTAAGTTTCAGCGTTGCTGATGACGCTACCAGAACATCTTTGATTGTTTCATTTTTTGTTGTGGATTCGTAAACGGCCGCAAGGGTTGAGCTGACGAGTACTCAGACCATCTGTCTATCTGTCTCTTCGTTTGCTGCTCCCCTAACTGTTCGGACGTCATCTTGGACTATTCGTGCCCAACGTATTTCGTGCTTGCTCTTTGGACTATTCGTGCCCAACGTATTTCGTGCTTGCTCTTTGGACTGTCACCTCGCGACGGATTCGCCAACAGCTGGACACCACACCAGGACGGTGGCGAGGAGACGTTCGACTACTACCACGTCATGGGGGGCTATCCACTCAAACTTGGAAGGGCAGCTCCCTTTAGCCAGAGGTTGGCTTGCTCCAGTGTCTACCAGTGCCAGTGCTCCTGCCAGTGCTCCGGCCCTCCTGCGCTCCTGACCTAGGTCCTCCTGCCCTAGGCCCGCCCCCTGCTGTGGAACTGCCTCCTTCTCTGGCCTCCCTCCTGCTCTAGGCCTGGGTCTACAGCTTCTGGATCATGTTAAAGGCTTGCCACGCCCTTCTGCAGGCCTACTTTCCTATCTCAATCTCTTTTCTTCCTGCACGGACTAGTTGAGTTGGGGGAGACCACTCCTTTTCAGTTGCAATTTGGTTAGATACACTTCGCTGGTTCTAATGACTCTAACTCTTGTAAGATAATTTGTGTGTGTTCCCTCCAAGTAGAAGAATAAAGTAGTTGCGTAAACGAAGCCCTCTGTGTTGGTTTCAAGTCATTGAGTAGTCTTAAAAGATCTCAGTCCGACCTCATTAGTCCCCCTAAACCTGGTCTGTGTCTCTATTTGGGACATAGTCACCATGGTTAGAGGGTTTTGTCTGTGCAAGTCTAGTCTCTCTAGTAAACATGCCATTTTGTCGTTTCTCTAGTTTTAAGCCATGTTAGTCTATGGTCTATCCTCTTTCATGTTCCAGATTATACTCGCGATACTACTTCAGCCTTATTTTGGTGATTTTGATCTTGTTCAGACTCTCTTAGCCCTAAATTTTAGCTTTAACACTAATTTTAAGTTGAATCCAACGGTACATATTTTACTCCAGAAGACGGCTTAGTTCTAAGTACTTTTGTACCGGCCTTTTCTGGGATGTTACACGTTCTCGTAGGGACAGCTCTCATGCGTGTTCCTTGGGTTCAACAAGCGTTTGGTCTGTCGGGATATATAAAGTCTTTCCAACACTTTTGCTCCCTAACAACATGTACGCAGCTGTGTGTTCAGCATTTGGACTCGTAGCTTGTTCCTCACTTTTGTCTTGGTCGCAGCATGTCAGAGCGTAGTCGGCGAGGTCGCGCCCAGCACTGTCTTCCAGTTGTACCGTCCTGGTCGTCAAGTTCTCCCTCCAGGAACTGAATGGCTTAGAATGAAGTTGATACACTGAAGTGCTCTTCAGCCCAGTCAGCTGAGGATATTTTGTACGATGTTGCTGATGTCTTAATCAGACTGGACCTATGCGTAATCCATGCGGAAATGGGAGCTGTAGGTGATGGAATAGTACACGTGCTACATGCGAAAGCATCCATCTGCATGTTTGGGGCTTAAGCAGCTTAATCCACGAACGATGGTAAAGTTTCGCATTTGTCGAACACCCTCTGGCAACATTTTAAGGCACCTCTTCTTCAACGCTTTGTCTTCCTCTTTAACAATTTCAGCACTAATCATCGCTTGAATAGCTGCAGTAAATTGGTGACCAAAGTCAACCATGGTTGTTGTTCACAGTGTAAATCCACAAGCCTTTGTAGTGCTGATGCAGCTGCTTTTTTTTTCCTAGACCAAACTTCGCTGACTCCAATAAACTCTTGATTGCCTCCGATTTTGCAACAACTGGCTCAGCGAAGCTTTGTGCTATTGTTGCTCAGCTCTTGTGCAATCATCCTGACCCAAGAAGGCAGAGATGCATTGAAAGATTTCACTCCCCATTGACAACTTCAATGCAAACTTACTTTTAATCGGTGGTCTTGACCCCGCCCCGGACCAGTAAGGTGACAGAACTGCTTCAGTTCATTCCAATCAGCCAAAACGCTTCTCTCACCTTTGCCATCTCGTGTCAGCAAGCTTTGGACATGGTGATGATTCTATCCTCCTTCTGGCGCAGTTGACTTGGTCGAAGACATCTTTGAACTCCTCTTTTCTCAGAGTGCTCTTCCTGAAGAACTTGGGAATCTCTGCCAAGATGAATCCCACATGTCCTATGAAATGTGTCCTTGAATCATTTGAGCAACGATGATATCTCCGTATGTGGACTTGCCTGGAAGCTTTTCCAAAGCATCTCGAATGGCAAGAACCAAAAGGAGTGGCAGGTGCACTCCATTTCAGTGCAGTCAGACATCTCAGTCTGAGATCAGACTAACATTGACAGAAGCTCTATCGCAACTGGCTGCATACAGAGACCTCAGATTCCTCTAGCTCTGACTCCATTGACTCAAACAAGTCCTCTTTCTAACACTGTTTGACTGAGGAATGCATGATCGATTGACAATAAATATCTGTTGGCAGCAAATAAATCCACGATCACACTGTTTCATGGAGTAAATGTAAGGATGCAGGGCATCCCTCCATCCGGTGGGGGCGCTGCCCCCCCGGACCCCCGCTGGGGGCAAGCCCCCAGACCCCAAAGTTTGTTCCCCACAGTTCTGCTGGTTCAAAAGTCAGCGCACAGCAAAAGCAAGTGTGATATAAGTGACTTGAAAAAGACACAGAAGCTCTAAAAAGGCATGAATTTGTATTTAAAATGGCTAAAAAAAGTTTTTGTTATAACATAAAACTAACAGTCTATGGCATGGCCCTTATTTTTGGTCACTTCCATGAGCCTCTTCTGGTAGGTGGCCACATACTGCTCACACACTTCTTGGGGAATGCCAGCCCATTCCTCCTTGCAATAGGCCTCCAGTTCTGTGAGGTTTTGAGGCCTACTTGCATGAACCTGACTTTTCAGTAAGGCCCAGAGGTTTTCTGTGGGGTTCAGGTCCGGAGATTGGCTGGGCCACTCCTGGACATTGATACGGTTCATCCAAAGCCAAGTCTTGACCCTCTTTGCTGTGTGCTTGGGGGTCATTGTCTTGTTGAAACACTCAGCATTGCCCCCAAACACAGCTGACGTGCCAAGACATGGAGATTGTCGGCCAATATCTCCTTGTACATGGTGGCATTCATCTTCCCATGATGCATACAAGGTGGCCAGTCCCTGAGCTTGCAAAACAGCCCCACAGCATGATGCTGCCACCACCATGCTTGACAGTGGGGATGGTGTTTCAGGGTTTCAATGCCTCCCCCTTTTTGTGCCAGATTGTCTTCTTCGTATTGTGGCCAAAAAGTTCTATTTTTGTCTTGTCGGACCACAGCACTCTGTCCCACTGGGCACAAGAGTCATCGATGTGTGCCCAGGTGAACTTGAGCCACGCCGCCAGGTGTCTTCTTGATTTGAGCAACATCTTTCGTGGACGATGCGTGGCCACCCCAATCTTATTCAGTGCTGGCATCACTGTAGACTTTGAGACACAGATTGCTGCCAAGTCCTCCCTGATGGTCTCCTGTGTTGCTGCGGGGTTGACCTTAGCCATGACTCCGACCTTTGCAGCCGCATGGCCTTGTAACTTTTGTGGCTGTCCCTTCTGAGGCACATTTACATTTGTCCCGAAGGCCTTCCAGCATGCGACCACCCCCTGGACTGTGGAGCGTGGGACCCCAAAGGTAGTGGATACATTGCTGTAACTGTTCCCCTTCTCAAAGTGCCAGATGATGGCATCCTTGACAGCTCCTTGCATGGTGGCATCGCTGCGAGGATTGACAGTACTGAGTACTGCGAGTAGTCCATCTGTGCTCCAGTACATTGCTCAGTGCCTCCCCCAGTACCTTGTATTCGCCGCTCACGCATGTACATCATGTGCAGGTCCCAGTTCCAGAGTGAAATGTGAGGTGTACGCTGACTTTTGAACCAGCAGAACTGTGGGGAGAAAACTTGGGGGTCTGGGGGCTTGCCCCCAGTGGGGGGATTACATGGATCAACATGTCATAGATCAACAATGTCATTACCGTGACAAAAAGGATCACATTTTAGTACTAAAAAACGCCCTAAAAATCAACTTTTTCGTCTTCTCTCCCGCTGTACGCTCACTTCTGGCCCCCACTGTATATATTGCCAAGGGAAAGCTTTGGTCGCCAGACATCCAAAATCTGGCCATGAAATTGGCACACTGGCATGACCTCCATGAGGAGCCATCCGCAATCTCACTTTCTCGATGGCAACGCTGATTGTCCTCCCAACAGGCTTGGCTAAAATCGTCTATCCCGACTGGCGACTTCACAGAGGATCTCGTCCCGGTTTGCGAACTGTTTCCCGCAAAACTCTCGCAACCCCTCTCGTTTTTGTCCAGGAGACACAAGAAAACAGTTATAACTTTTATTTCTAAACCTAACTTGACCTGACAAAGTGTCAAGCCAGATTTTCCTTAAAAGTCTGAATCCGTCAAAATGAGATGTGTCATCATCCCCCTTGATGACTTTACAGTGGCTCCCGTACGATTTTGACCTAGCGCCGCCAGTCAAATACGCTGTTGATCATCTCGTGGCTGCGCTCTCGACTGACCATGAATAAATGTACCTTAAAAATGAAATTATAAATGTAGCGACCAGTTTCCTTGTACTTGTCCGTTCCTTCTTTTATGGCAGTCTCTTCAGCATAAAAGTCCAAGCACGAAGACAAATTCCTAAGGCAAACTGAGTGCAAGACGTATATTTCAAGTGTACGCTGAAGGTGTCTCCTGATATTGGTGTCTGTACAAGGTCTGCTTTGCATCCATCCATAATCGAACGTACATTGACGAGCATCAATTGACTAACACAGGTACTGCAAGAACAACACGGACGCGCAGGCATTGCTGTCGTGAGTGGGGCGTCTCATCCAGCAATGCATGTGCAAATGCACGTACGGTGCACTTGTCAGACGTCATCTTGAAGGGAATTTGGCCTTGGATTACCGTATCTCAACGTTATGCATCATGACGACGGCCCAGACTGCCGGATATCTTAACCTAACCGAAGTCTCACTAAGAAAGTATCAACTGCATTGACTTGCCCCGGAAAGTCGTTTCCCGAAGTCCGGATCGCCTCATGTTCAGGACTTTCTCCTTGTTGGGAAACCTTAGGTGTGCCACCTGCAGAGACAGGAGAACAGCATGAATTTTGTGCAACAAAGACGATTTCCCAGACCCTGCAGCAAAACAATGGAGTCATTGGATCCACCTTCGCTTCAACAACAAAGAAGTCCCCACTTTCTTTGCTATTTCGCCTGTGGAATCATTCAACAAGATGTGACTGAAGACAAAATCGTCTAATTTTTTACGCCTCAACCAATCGAGCAACTGATCTGAAGCATGACTGTGTACGCAGATCAAACATCAGCGTGGCTTCCCCCTCCCTCCCCAGGTAGCATCCCCAAGCACAGCTTTCTCGGTGCTGGTTGCATTGAAGTTCTCCCCAATGGTTCACGTCGAGCCTCAACTCGAGCTGACTCGACGGCGTCGCCCACGTTGACTTCCCTCACCTGAGTGACTGTGGGGATGGCTACAATGGCGCAGTGCTTGTCCACGCAGAACTGTCTTTCCGTCACACCTCCTCCGACTTTGGCCTCGCCATTTTTGGTCTCCAAAATGTACTTTTCCCTCTGCCGGAGGTGGAGCCGGCGCGGAGCGGGATGAGACTTCAAAGGCCCGTAGCGAGTCGGGGTCAGGAGAACCTTAGCCAAAGCCAGGGGCAGAAGCAGGACGAGCGGGAGCTGAAACAGAAACGTGCACCGGGTCAGGAACCAATGTGGTGAGGCTGTGTGGACATAGATAGAGAGCAAATTTGGTTTGCTGTGAAGGAGGCATCAGAAAGTTGATGTATTCATGTAAAAAGATTTTTGTGGTGAAATCCCAGATTTATGTCATTCATTCAAAAGGCCTCATTCAAATGAGGCCTGGGGGTGATCTCGTCCATGAAAAAGATGTACGACGAGATGAGACTGTCTTGATCTCGTCTCATAACTTTTTTATCGTACTAATACGACTTGACTTGGCTTGGCTCGACTCGATAAGAGACGAGCACAGCCCTAGTTCAGTCATTTTTTTTGTGCCGAAATTGCGAGTTTGCTTGTCGTCGTTTTAATCCAACTTGTGAGTTTGGAACCATATAGGAGATTCTACATGTACATTCACGTGTCTTGTCTCGGATATAATAACCTCATCTCGTCACTACCCCAGGCTATGCCTAAAATTTATCTCTCCTTGCCCCCGGCATTAATCTGGATGAAGTTGAAAGAATCCTGGACTGGCCTGAACGACCCTGCGCAACGCGTACGTCTGTCACCGGGTTCGGCGCGTCGCTTTGGCCTGCGCCGTGGCGACCTCGAACCCGCACCTGTCCGGCGCCCCTGATCTTTCCAAATTTGGGCGCCAGACATCGTGCGTCACAACGAGAAAATTTAAGCTTTGCGCAATGTCAATTCGCCGCACACTGTAAAGATCTTGACGACGTCGAGGTGGAACTGGAACCGAGATGCTCGGCAATGTGTTCAACTTCATCAAGATCCTTCAGCATCTACTTTTGCCTCAGCGAAAACGTATTGTGTTATGTGATTAGGACGCACACCTACCGTCCATGATGCAGCAGCCAACTTCATCATGTTAGGGACTCAAAGCAGCGGAGAATGCGAAGATCCGTTGGGAGGTTTACATCATTTTTAAGACACTGCAGCTCCGAAATTGCCTCTCTGCAATAAATAGAAAGCCCCGGAGGAGCCCAAACTTGTGAGATTGTTGCTTTTCTCAACCGAACTGAGCAGGATTGGATAAAATGGCGAGAAAGATATTTTGCACCCGCATCATCTCTCTGTGTTGCTTTTCATGTACCTTCAGGGAAATGGAGAGGATCAATAGTGCTGTGGAATGTCAGCTATTTCATAAAGCTTGCACGCCTACACGATTACTGTCAACTAACTTCAATCAGACATTGTCATACGCATTTTTCGCTGAGTTTTCCACCAGTCAAAGGTAGGAAAGCTGCCATAAGAAAAGACAGGCAATGCTTGGCCTAGACAGTGGCAGCGGTGCCGCGCAATGCGCTTAATCGTGCACGCTGAGCACCGGGAACAATTGCACAGTGTAGTTGCATGGTGGAGTGAGTTGCACGATGACGTGAGGTGGATGACGAAGTGAGTTGCACAATGAAGTACGATGCACGATTGGGGCCAGGAAGTGGTCATAGAACCTGATTTCCCTTCTACCAAGAAATTTAGTTCGGTTGTGTCTAAATAAGTTGTTAAGTGAAGTTGGGGTAAGGTTAGGCAATCCAGGCTAGACGTCTGAGGGGCCAAAATCTTACCATCCGGCACTGTCTGATGCAGAAGTTGCACGGCTGAGCGCGGTGATTTGACTCGGGCAGAGTTGCCAGCATGAACGAGTTGCACGACCAAGCGTTGGGCACTTAGCCGTGTTCCACTGTTGTGAGAGTGGTAGTAAAAACTTAGGTGGACAATTTTGCCCCCACGTCAATGTTCTCGTACCAGGAGGGGGCTAAGAAAAAAGTTTTCGACTTTTGCAGCAGTCAACAAAATGTATTGACAACATTATTGTATTCCCGTGTACACAGTACAATAGAAAACGACGAACTTTTGCCATCGTAACGTGTGCATTATTAACTAATCTTCATCGTCTTCAGAGAAAGTATTTTTTTTTCCTTTTTCTTCGTTTTTTGAATTGCAACCTTTTTGACGTAGTTGACACATACAGCAGCAGGGTTAGGTTTACTCAACAAATGTTATTAGCAGGGCTTGAGATTTTAGGTGATGCACCCAGGTTTTTGCCTTAAATGTTGCTTTTGACCAAAGAAAAAGAAATTGTGGAATTCTTTTTCCTAAATGGTGGCTGTTTCTCTCCCTTCTTTATACTGTAGAGCCCAGCTCTGATGCCATCCCGTGCATAGTGTCAGTTTCTCCTGGTTCTGACTCAAAGAGCTAAGTTATACAGTAGAACCCGCTTATAGCATCGAATTTCGCTTTTTCCCCACGGGTCTCATTAGAAACGGGTTCTACTGTATCATCCACTGGTCACAAGTGCACTGCCCCTGCTCTGGCCATGCAGGTCATGCATGCATTGAGCTATGCTCAATGTGTCCCGTCTGTGTGGTTTGCCCCTATCCTCTGAGTTCAGAGTGACCAGCATTGCCTGATGGCAACTCTGAGGCCAGGAACATTTCAGAAATTTGGATTTTTTTTCACAAGAGTTGTGGCCCTGAAATTTTTGAAGTACTGAACTATGTTCATTCTGAACTTTTGCATGGGAAATTCGGCTAAATCTTTTTTTCCTGTGGCTCTTTTTGGAGAGTCTTTCGGTTCTGTATGATGACAATAAGAAGGAAAATAAGGAAGGACTTAAAACGTTTCACATAAGTAGAAATGACAATTGAAGCACGTTGTAAACCTTGCCTATTTTGTTGCCTTCACCACCTGTGTTGAATGTTTCATCACCGAACTCAACATACTTGGGCAAAAAATTTCACCTAAGGTCTCGAGCCCTAGTTATTAGTCATCTTCATGATGTCTTGACTCATTTAAAACAATCTTTGATGTCTCCGTAGCGTCGAGAGAAAAACAACCAGCTTGGACACACACGATGTTGGTTTTTATTTTCTTCCCAAGTTTGTCTTCATGGGTCACATGATCCGGATCCTGGGGGTCTTATTTATCTCGTCACTGCAATAGAATGCGTACAGTAGTACAGTGATGACACGATCATATGGCTTAATGAGTACTGCTCACGTACGTCTGACTCCGCCGAACTTCGACTTCTTGGAGAAGAGAGAGTGAAGCCTTGAGACACGAGAATCACGCCGCTGGAATGGAGGGGGGGGGGGAATTGGCGAATCTTGCTAAATGAAATATGAGGCCTCTTACCAATCCCTGTTGCTGCTCTGTCAAAGCCGTCTCCAGAGCAGCCTGTGACACCTTGATGTTCCTCCAGCAGGCGGGGTGGAATGGGCAGATGGCGAATTCAAAGGAGTCCTCAGCGTCCTCCAGGACTGCTGGTCTCCAGCCGCCCTCCTCAGAACCCAAGGAAGCCTAGAGAAGTTCAGAAGTGTCATTGTCCGCACTGTTCGATCGAATCAAGGTCGATTTAAGATTTGGCTCGGCTTCGAGGACTCGACTTAGTTTCGATTCTACCACATGCAGATCCAGCTCAAACTGTTTTATCTTTCATTTGTCGATACTTTTGCCATTTCAGCCTCGCAGAAGAGCCCAAAGAGCAGCCTTCACCCGTTTCAGCTCTTGATATCATGATGAACACTTTGCATTTCTAGGTTTCAGCCAACTTGATACGATCACATTTCTGCTCACCCTCCTCGATTCAACCCAAGCAGAGCAATGCTTTGACCCCGGTTCGAACCGCTGTCGGGTCATTCTTATATGATCCAATGCATGCTTGCTTTAAACATGGCAACCCTGGCTGCCATATATATTTACATGTAACTGATGCCCCAAATCGTCTTTTTCAACATTGTTCGTCTCTTCTCTGGACACAGCAGACTACGAGTAAATGATGCCCGACCTTCTTTCTCTCTCTTTTTAATGAAAAATCCATTTGTCGACGTCTCCAGATTGCTTTGTTCACTTTTTCTGATAGCAAAAGTCTTCGTTACTTTTTCTGGAAAGAGAAAATTGGTTGAGTGCCAAAAGAAACAACGCTGAAAATTGAAAAAAGCACCGCTGTTCTGCTTTGTGGTGCGTCGATGATAAACACACGTACGTGTACCTACTGCTGATGTGTCAACCTTCACTTTACTAGCTATGTACGTATGGAGAGAGGAATATTTTAGTATTATTATCCCCAAAAAAGTGTCACCTCCAAAAAGGAATGGAGAAAAATGATAACCAATGGTTTGACTTCTTGAAAATTTTCCTAAGATAAATGGAGCATTTGCCCTTGCTCATGCGCGCCAACATGTGACTATGAGAGTGCATGCACCGACCAACAAATAGGGCCGAATTTTGTCGTCACCATATGCAATTCCTAGATATTGTGCTCAATTTTGGCGAAAAACGAGCACGCACATTTTTTGGCACAGGTGGTGAAGATGAGTCAAGGCAAGGCGAAACTTGCAGAGCAACGGGGGCGACCAAGAGGTGACGGTAACTGTGCCTACAGCAGTTAATATGCGATCATACTCGTCCATTGCCAAGCTGACAGTGGCTATTGGATTCGACAATTGGTCATTTGTCTCATCATTTCTCTGAATGTGTTTATATTTTCATCTTTTAAATTGCATCTTTTCCTAAACATTTGAGAGTGCAGCGACCAGACAAAGATGTGGATTAACGGTGCCCTTGACTTGAGTAGCCGTACAGAGGGTATTCGATTTAGCCACACATGTACTCGAAGTAGTCGTGAATATGCGATTTACCCACTTATTCTCTGGTGACAGAACATCTACCACAAAAAGGCATCCGTATAGCAAAAATTTTCAAAATGTCCGTCATCCATATCGTCACAGAACATTTGAAGGTCATCAACGGACTCTTGGTCACCGAGGACTCGGTCGACCAGACCAAGGTGACCCAGTTCCATGGATCACTGCTCAATACTTAAGATCCAGTATAGTGATAAATGTCAGTGAACACTTTAAATCAAATTCCAAATGTGATGACTTCTAGACCCCCATTGGTACCCACATGTTTCTGGTTCCATAAAGTCACAACTAGGGTTGCCTAGAACCAACGACTGCAAACACAGCGCCAGCCTGCCGTGCTTCGTGCTCACATTCTCTAGCCGTTCGTATTCCTAAGTGGATCAAACTTGAAAGTATTAAAGTCTCTTTATTAAGAAGTACAAGGAGTCCTCTGTTAATGCAAACAGAAAAAGATATGACATCAGTGCAAACTGTTGAATTCCACGTCAAACGGATATTAAGTATCACTGTCGGACCAGTAAAACTGATATCAATAAGCGTCTCGCTCTGGTATCAGTCGATATTGAACACTGTCAAGACTTCAAAAAGACTTCAGTTGATTCTCGACTAAATGTTACATCTAATTATTCTGGTATCTGCGCACAAGGGACTGTGAGTCTCATTCAGTCTGATCAAGAAAGAAACTGTTTATGAGTTGCATAATTGTTGATAAATTTACACATTTTCCACCACTCAAAACTTTTTGCGCGTAAAATCTGCACCTAAACAAACATTTCCAGCCCAAAGCCATAAGGTTCCAACCAGGATAACATCTAGACCCGAGCAACTCCTCGAGTGACGTCAGGTGCCTTTTTTTCATGCCCTCATGCTTTTCTCTTGTCTCGATTCTAGCCAGACCTGGAGTTCGGGTGCAACTAGTACTTCTTCTACACGTCGTTGATGTCAACGACGTGTAGAAGAAGTACTAGTTGACGATGATGATGAGACAAATGACCAATTGTCGAATCCAATAGCCACTGTCAGCTTGGCAATGGACGAGTATGATCTATTTCGAGACTCACCGTGCAGTTAAACAGTAAATGACCAGAAAGAAAGACATAGATTCTCCATAACAAAAAAATCCAGCCATGTCCCTATGGCTTGAGCTTGACTCTGCTCGAATTGTGGGACTCGAGACTTACCCTCACCGTCAGTGCCACTCTTCTCTTGAGGGATGGCGAACCCAACTTTACTTTGATTCCCCGTCAAAGATCACAAGGAAATTATTTTCTGCCAACTCTGGAGGGACTTTTATGATGTTTGCCCACGTGGTTCATTTTGAATTTCAAGACTTGCATAAAGTTTGAATCTCGGCCATCTTGGGTTCATTTTAAGACAAAGAGTTGACACTTAACGGTACCTTACTCATCCGGACAAATGTGTTGGGAAGATTTAAAGACAACTGAGCTTCTCTGGAATATGAGGGAAG
>JAAUXU010150569.1_pt1 | contig 17192 bp, 15 predicted proteins | sample 7278151 | NCBI WGS metagenome assembly JAAUXU01 (sample SAMN14350113, study PRJNA611818) | marine sediment metagenome | isolation source: surface marine sediment (1.8m) | place: French Polynesia: Moorea | collected 2018-08 | reverse complement strand
ATAAAAGGATGGCCTACAAGCTAGGATCATTGTAAAGGCGCGCAAATTTAAACACAATTAGCTATTCGAGTTTGAAACCACTGTCCTAAAACTTTCTTGGCACCCTGTAGGTCATAGCCTTTGCCATCACTTTGTGCCATAAAGTTCTGCAGGTCCAATAACAAATGTACTTGCTCGTGGAAAACCAAAGAAGACTTATTGTTAGGGTGAAGAGACCTCCCCTGTAGGCCCAAAGCAGTTCTGGTGAGGAACTTGTTTGCCCAGGATTGCCTTGAGTGTGCTCTCTGCCTTCACCACTGCCAGATCCTTTCTTCTCAATTGTCTTGGAAAACTGAACCCAACATCTGTAGTTGCCAGTGCAGCTTGGCATGCCCACCTCAGCTGCCTCCTTCCCCACATGTTTGGCCATGGGCATGTGGTCCTCATTGCTGCTGTCCATAATGTTGTGCATGATGTCACCAGCTGCTTGAAGAGCACTTAGTCTTGTCTTGTTCGTGCAAACACCTTTGCTTTACATAAGGCTCACCCTCATTGGTTGGTGTGCGTGGAAACAAGCATCACTTATTTCTAAATGTGTTCACAGGATTCATGAGCACAGCAGTTTAAACTAAACTGATTGAATAGTTTAGTGCGGCTCTGCACTAATAAGCAATATTGTAAATAGCTAAAAAGTTTCCCTTCAGTAGCCTCCAGCTTAACTCTATTTGAGCAATTTATCATTGGTGTCTTTACAATAATTTTTCATTACAAGATTAAAAATTCTTTTGGCTGCATCTATGACAAAATATTCAAAATATTCAAAATGGCATCACACTGTTGCTCCAATATCAAGTTTCACATCAGGAGATTTGTATCGAGGAACTTTCCAAGATATTGGGCTAAGTTATTGAACACTTGTGATAGTGACAGAGTATCAAGCTCCTGTTGACCAAGATATTCCATTATGACTGAAATCATCCCCAGTTCTCCTTGGAGAAATGAGCCGTTTGTCGCCATCCTTGCTCCTTCAAATTCCCATTCGTAGGTGTTGGTGCTGAAGCCGGCATTGTGTAATTCCTTCTGTCTGCAGGTAGCAGAAGTCCGAACCACGTTGAAGCTTTTGAACTCTCTTTCACGCAAAAATTTAATGGCGGTGGGGGAAGGGAAGTTTTACGCCTCCTTGACGTCCTCTTGCATATGTATATTATCGCTATGTAGTGCTCTCCTTTGTTTTGCCAACAAAATACATCAGCTGCTCTTTGCCGCTGCAGCTGTTGCGCTGTCCGGTCTGGAGCACTGTGTCATCTCTGAAGAGAATATATCACTGCCCAACCTCTGCCTTATCTGGCTCCTAGCAGAACTCGTAGATGCGCATCTGGGTTGAGTCATCTAGCGGTGACACTTGGGGAAGGAGCAAAACAGACAAGTACTACATCGCCATTAAGAGGAGGAGATACAGTAGTGGAAAGTTCTCTCCTTGTCCGAAAATGTGAGGCCACTTTTGTTTGGCAGCAACCAAGAGCCACAAGATGCAGCAGTGGACCTACATTTTCGGACTGAGGGAGTACCTCCACCGTTGTTGCCATGCTGATGGATGCAACCCGAGAGGACCCCCCACCCCTCATCAATAGGTTCTGTCAGGTTGATCTGGTCTAAAAAAAACAATTAATTCCACCCGGAAATTTCGGGCCAAAAGTTTCGGTGCAGCCAATAGTTTCCATTGCCGTGGGTATCCAAGATGACCCCAACCAGAATCCTCATATAGATTCGGAACCCCCTTGTGTCAAGCGGATGTATTAGGCACGCAGGCCTTCCTTTTTGGGGAGAGGGTGCTCATCAGTTGGTGCCCATGGATATCTTGTGATGTGGAAGGCAACGTTGATCCCAACAATTCCTTGCTTCAAAGAATCTCTGATGTTGCGATGGGACAGTCCATAAGATTTTGAAACTGGCGGCTTATAAGTAACAGTTGCAAGTTGTGGGGAATTATTGACCGGAGGCCTAAGTGCAAATAGGCCAGCTCACTGCAGCCTATTTGCCAATGTCTGCTTTGCTTTTTCCTCGAGCGACTCCGCCAGATGACTCGAGCCTGCTGCGTGTCTATAGTTTCGCGGCCGCCCACAAGTCGAGTCGCATAAGCTTGCTCTACCCGGGAAGACAGACAGGCAGATAGACGGATAGACGGACGGACGGACGGACGGACAGACGGACAGACGGGCCGACCAACCTGATCCGGCCCAAGCCTGGGCGCGCACGCCAAGGCCCGTGGGCCCGACGACGATCGAGGCCGCCGCCGCCTCACCTCCGCTGCTAGTGGCCAGCAGCTGCCAGCTGTGGCTGCCGTCAAGGAAGCTAAAGGTTCCTTGGCTGTGGCTGCCGTCGCTGCTGCTTCTGCGTTGTCGTCGGACTCGTCGTGCCATCACTTAGTTTCCTTCAAGACGAGCGACTAAGCTTCTTTTTTCTTCGACTTCGTCTCCGGGGAGGAGGAGAAGGCGCGGCCAGGGCGAGGGCGAGGGCAAAAGCGAGAACGAGAGTGAGGGAGGGCGAGGACGAGGGCGAGGGTGACACCGAGACCGAGACCGCGGTCACCGTCAACACTCACCTCGCTTCCTCTTTGTCTTGAGAAGTGCGGACTCGCCGAGGCCATCGCGCTCGGGCGAGCGCGCCAGGCTAGAGGACGCCGGAGGTTTTTTGTCACGCCAAGACTTGGGTGGGTGGGGGGAGGGGGAAGAGTGACAAAAAAGTGAGCTTCTTCCCCTCCCACCCGCGTCCACTTTTTCTCCCCTTCCTCGGAGCGGCCTCACCCGGGACTTCGGTTCTTTGTTCTGCCACGACGACGGTCAGATCATGAGTGTGTCTCCGTAGACGTCCCTTTATCAATTTGTCAGAGAGCCTAGGAAGAGCTCGCGCTTCACCATGAAGAGGATGGTGCGGTACTCTCAAGGGGGGTCCTCCGACAAGGGGGGGTCGGAGCAGAGGAGGGCGAAGGCTGCCGCGGCGGCGACGGCTCATTACCAGCACCAGGGCGACGGCGGCGCACAAGCGGATGCCAGTGGTACCTACAGAAACGGGTCCGCCGGTACGTTTTACTCGAACGGGGGCACCGCTGCCACAGCGGCGGCCAACGGTGGCGGCCATTGGAAAATCGCTCGGGTCTTCAGCGAGCAGGACGACCAGGCGCTCATCAACCGCCGCTTACCCAAAGAGCTCCTCTTAAGAGTCTTCTCTCATTTGGATGTGGTATCGCTGTGCAGGTGCGCACAGGTGTCACGCACGTGGAACGTGCTGGCACTCGACGGGTCCAACTGGCAGCGGGTGAACTTATTTAACTTCCAGACGGACATTGAGGGCCCCGTAGTTGAAAACATCGCACGGCGATGCGGTGGATTCCTCAAGAAGTTGAGCCTTGAGGGCTGTCAGCAAGTGGGAGACTCGGCTCTGGCCACGTTTTCGCAGTACTGCGCCAACATCGAATCTCTCAATCTCAAGTTGTGTAAGAAGATAACCGATCGCACATGTCAGAGCCTGGCGCTGCACTGTCACAAGCTGCAGTATTTGGACTTGAACAGCTGCTCCGCCATCACAGACGTCTCCCTCCACGCCCTGGGCCAAGGGTGTCCCTGCTTATTGCGCCTCGACATTTCTTGGTGCGAAGCTGTGACTGGTCACGGACTTAAGTCTCTCGCTGAGGGATGCACACGCCTTCGCCACTTTATCTCTAAGGGATGTCCGCACATCCACGACGAAGGCCTTGTCCACCTGGCCCGGCGTTGCCCCGAGCTACGCAGGGTCAACCTGCAAGATTGCCGCAACGTGCAAGATGAAGGAATCGTCCGCATGGCCGAGGGCTGTCCGCAACTGACGTACTTGTGCGTGACCAAGTGTTGCCAACTGACGGACGCGTCTCTGCTGGCTTTGGCCGCGAATTGCCCCCGCCTGGCTACGCTGGAGTGCGCCTCAGTCTCGCAGCTCACGGACAACGGCTTTCAGGCGCTGGCGCGTAGCTGCCCTCTGCTGGAGCGCATGGATCTGGAGGAGTGCGTGCTCATCAGCGACTGCACGTTGGGAGTGCTGGCCGCCTGTTGCCCCAGGCTCGATTCCCTCAGCCTCTCCCATTGCGAGCTCATCACGGACGAAGGAATCAGACAACTGGGCACCGCGCCGTGCTCAGCAGAGCACCTCACAGTGCTCGAGCTGGACAATCTGCCCCTGATCACAGACTCCTCCCTCGAGCACCTGGTGTCCTGCCATAACCTCCAGCGCATAGAGCTGTATGATTGTCAGCTTATTACCAGGGGCGGTATCCGCAGGCTCCGGAGTCACCTACCCAACATCAAAGTGCACGCTTACTTCGCGCCCGTCACCCCGCCGCCGCCGGTGCCGCCCAGACAGCGATATTGCCGCTGCTGCGTCATCTTGTAAGAGACCCCCGGGTAGGCGACCAAAGAGTTAGGATGAAGAGCATTTATTTCTTGTTTTTTTCTTTCACGGACGCACGTACAACGTGCATGAGGTTGACGACGCCCCCATCGTCTTACCTCAAGTCACGAGAGCGAGTGAGGGGTTGAATATTGTACTCAGGTATGCACGAGCTGCTCTCAATCATGGAGACAGCTATAACATACGACGCGGACGTTCTATTCCTTATTTGGTGCAACACCTACTAGCAGTTAATGTTCCAGTACACGTAAGTTACCGATATTATACTTGCTGAAGACGGACGTGTGCGTTCACCTTTGATTAACGTCAAGTAGAACGACTGAGTGAATGTGGACTCTGGAGTGGCAGAGAACACACGTACAGAAGAGCAGGTTTACGTCAGAATAAGATGTAAGCATTTTTCCTTATCAAGTTGTACGAGGTCGCGCTAACTGTACAGCACTGGATTCACTTAGCACCGTCGCTGGACTGCAGGTTCTTCCACTTGGGCGGGATCCCCGATGCGATGCAGTCCCAGACGAGTGCTCTCTGCTGCTTGTCTCCAGGGTCAACTTCAAATGTGGCCACGTCGGGTTTGTACGAGGAGAGCACGAATCCTTTCGTAGTCTCGTCACTGTCATCCCCATAATCGCTGCTCGGCAACAGGTTGATCTTGCTGCACTGATAGAAGTAGTTCCTTCGAGTCTGGAGCAAGGGGAGCAGCCGCTCTTCGCGTTCAACGGCCTTGCGGCCGAGCGCCTTCAGGTCGTCCTCAGCGCTCCGCGTCACCTTCAGCAAGTCTTCGGCCGACCGAAGACGGGCACGGGCCTCCTCGCACGCCCGCTCCAGGCAGCCCAATCGTTTCTCGCTGGTTCGGATCTCGTCGTCCTGGCTGCGCATGAGATTCTGAGGAGAGGAATTCAATCTCTCAGTACTGCCAGTGCCAAGGCTACAATAGGTTACACAATTGTACATATAAACGTCCAGCCGTTCTGACACGGGGCATTATCAGCTATCGCCTTCGAGTTGACCACGCTTGAGGCAAGCACTCCCTCCCCCTTCCAGGTGACCACAACTCCGGGCTTCCCGAGGACCGACCCCGAGGTCAAGTTCAAGGAGAAAATTTCAGCCCTATTTCTTACCAATCCAATCCGCTTCTTCTACCCTGCCCAGTGTTGACAAGCACAAAGGGCCTTGACTCCCTTATCGAGGAATAGGATACGGGGACATTCCTGATCTGCTTTAGATGTTACGGTTGAAAGACTATCCTTGCTTGACTGAGAAATCTGGTCACTAGGGATATATAACACCGGATGTAATCACTGATGGCTTCTTAACCGTTTCCACTATAATATTACTTTGTAGCAGGTGTCACAGTACCTATACACAGTAGAGCTCGCACAATACACCACTCAACAGATCGATGGATCAGTCAAGTTCAAGGTGAGGGAGTCGGTGTAAGAGTCGATTCGACTAAAAAAAAAAGAATCGACTCCCCCAGATTCAGAAAAAATGATGCGTACAAAAAGTGGGAATTCGTTTGATTCCTTTTGATTGAGTTGGTATTTTGAAAAAAAGAAGTGGGCGGCCTTTGCGAGCAATTCCAAAAAAAGCAACTGAGGCCAGCTCCTTCGAGCCCGAGTCGGCCCGGGCCGTCAAAAACGACCACCCACACCTACGATATCTCTGAATGGATTTAACGAATTGCGACTCGTTTATACTCTGCAAGGGGAATCGACCAATTCATCGAAGTCTGCAAATGGTGCAGGCTCCAGAACGAAGACAATTTGTGTGGAACTCTTTCTGCCGACCACTTCATGAAAAAGATTACCGGACCATAACAGGAAGATGAAGAGTCTCTCATAGGTGAACCCACATCGACATGAACGGGAACACCAACTTCAAAGCACTGGTGCAACATGCTCACCTGCTGCCTCTTCTTCTGTTGTCGGACCTCCAGCACCTTTTTCTCCAGGAGAGTGGTCACCCGGCCGAACGCCTCCCTGGAGTCGGATGCCACTTTGTTCAGCTCGTCTGTAGAGATGAGATCGGCCAGGGGCGAAGAAGGGGCCGCGAGACCGAATGTCTGCTGGCGTTCTTGTAGGCGCTGAAACAGCTCAACCGCAGCCATCGCGAAATCCGTCGTCACTTGGCTCTCCTCTCGATCTCCGTCAGCACTCAGCTGGGACTCCAGGCAGACCCGAGGTTGCACTAGAGGTTGGACTCGTCACGGTACAGGTTCGCAGGACAGGCCTGAGAAGACAACGTAAACAATTTGAAAATGAACGACTCCGGCCGCCCACTGAACAGGGTTGCCAAGAATCCAAGTTCTTTGTTCCGCACGGCAAATCAATAATAGTGCTGAGGAGGGATTCGCCTCAGCCAGGTCCGGCCCAGCCAGCGTCCCCGCGCCAGCGGTCCCGGACCAGCAGCCGACGACAAACAAGAACAGCACTGAGTACAGCAGTCAGCAGTGCAGCCGCAACGCAATAACACGACGTGTTTTATCCCTCCCCTTCGGTCTCTCTCCAGACGGCACTACCTCCAGAATCACCGTCGGTTCCTCTAAGTCGTCGTCGACGTCGACTACAGGGACGACTCGCCTTACCCCGGCGTGCGATGTCCTGAGTCCCGAATCGGGGTTGCCTCATTGGCGTCGCAATACATTCATCGAGCAGTATGGACTCATTGTATTATAGTGGCTTCAACGGCTTCAAGCAGGTGCCACACTTGTCGGCCCTGCACCTCAGCACCTTGGTCCAGCAGCAGCAGAATATGGATTGCGCCGGCGTCAGGGACGTCGCCGTCTGCTGGAATTACCTTGTCGTCGTGGACGACGTCGGCGTCGTCACCAAGTTTGGTCTCGTGCGAGGTCGCAATGGTCAGGAGAGACTAGAGGATCTGCCCAAGGCTGCGGGCAAGGTCGTACAGCTCTCAGCTACGCCCAGACATATCATGGTTTGCACGGATAAAGGGGGTAAGAACTGTGTCGTATGTTCTTGGAAGTGTCCCTTACTGAAGCTCCCTTTGGTTGCTCTTAGAGTGTTGGGCACATGAGGAATCCAAAGGCTGGATGAAGGTTTCCGTTGGAGCAGAGCTGGAGGCGACAAGAAGAAAATCTGCTGACGCTTGCAACTCGCCAACCTCCCCTACTTCAAAGGGCGATGCTACTGAGGAGACGAAAGACGACAATATGCCGAGTTCCTCTATTTGCTTGTTGAAGACAAGCTGCGGCGACGCCCATAACCTCGGGTTGGACTCTAGGGGCGTCGCGTACAATCTGCCATCGCCTCTAGACTTCTCGGCTTTTCCCGGAAATGTATCTCATAGAGTTACCGACGTGGTATGCGGGAAGGAGCATTGCCTGCTCCTCACGGAACATGGACAGGTCTTTTCTTGGGGCGGTGGTTCTCGCGGACAGCTCGGACATGGCGCACTCAACTCGGAGGAGCGTCCCCGGCTGGTGCAGGCTCTGGATGGCATGAAAATCCGGCGAATTGCGGCTGGAGGCTGGCATTCCGCCGTCATCAGTCAGTTCGACGACCTTTACATGTTTGGGTGGAACGAGTCTGGTCAACTGGCGCAGACCACTAACCTAGCGGGCAAGCCTGCAGAATGTTTTGCCACCGTCGAGAAGTTACTCATGGCCTGTTGCACCATGCAACCCGAAGATCTGGCCTTTCCCAGGGGAGGCGATCCAGAGGACGACTGCGAGGTCTACCATAAAGATGAAAATGCAGCAGCAGCAGCTGGTAGTGCGTCGGCATCCTCGGGTGCTACTTCATCTACCGGAAGGGATCTGAATTGCACCAGCTTAAACACCGACGAAATAGAGAAGGAGGCGCTGACGTGCTACAACGCCGCCACTGCGTGCAACGACAACTCCTCAGCTGACTTACTCGTCGTCCAAGCTCTGCCGATGTTGGTGCAACTGCCTGGTGACGTCAAAGCCGTGGACGTCGCCTGCGGGTCAAGACACACGGTGGTGTTGAGCAGCGGCTGGCAGTTGTGGTCCTTCGGCTGGAATAAGTACGGCCAGCTAGGCTTAGGACACACCCTCTCTAGAGACGCGGCCGAGAAGATGCCTGTGCCAAAGGGCGCCGTGGCCAAGAACAACAGAGTGAAGCTGCTCCGCTGTGGGGACTGGGGGACAGCGTTAGTTACCACAACGTCTTCCCGAGAGGACAAGAAAGTGACGGACAAGTAAAAACGTCCCTTTCCTACTTTGCGACCTCCTTGGCTTACTCGCAGAACCTCACCAGCTTCTTGAGACTGCCCAAGGTTCAGTGGGAAGTAAGCTTCGGTCTGCGTAGGTGTGCGCGTCAATGGTCCTGTTGAGAACAATTCATGTTGAGATGCAAGCAATTGCAGTACGTAGTTTGTGTGCGTGATCGCTGATTGCATAGTCATTAGCTGCATTTACTGTACGCAGTACACATGTTACACCGCAGTTCTTTAAGGTATAAGTGATTGTACCGATATTGTAAAATTGATATTCCTCAATATACCCAGAAGTAGAAGCGAAGTGGACTTGGTGACAGAGACAAAGCAAAACACCATCAGCACCCGGTGCAATGCGTGCTGCTCCGACTCTTACAGCGCCAGAATGCGCAATGGAGAGGCAGAGCAACGATGTCATCCAAGTTGCCAGCAACTTGTCCAGTACATGAACCTGCTGAATAAGGAATAGGATGAGGATAAGCCAAGGTCAGCCTAACGTTGAAGTGCAAAAAACCAGCACAAGTGTGTTAGAGATGTCCAGAAAAAGCGGCACGATGGACCCCGTCTACTTCTTCAGGTTGCACTTCTTCACGCGTCCACAGAAAGAATAAGCTCATAATTTTAGGTGCCTACTTGCACACGATCTTTAGAAGACATCAATATCGTAAGAAGCTAAATGGGTAGTATAGTGAAAGACCGCGAGGGATGCGTGTACAGGCGCTGCGGGATAGCGGGCACAGCGTCTACTTACACTATTTACTAGTACTATTTACACATTATGATACTTCATATCTGATATTCATGTTATATTCAAGTATTAATGGATATTCTCGACAAAAAAGTGCAATATAGTTTTTTTTTACTTCCTTTGCAATTTCTTGACTTTGCTCAGTAAAAGTGCAGTCAGGGAACTTCTGCTGCTATGACTCTTGGTCCGATGGAGCTACTCCCAAAATTTTATTAACATGATGGGGTATCCTGAACAAAAAAGTAGAGAACAATTTATTTGACCTAGATAGTTTATGAACATAATTTATACTCAGGGGTGTGTCAACAAGGGAACTACAGGCTTAGTTCTCGGAAAGAAGCTGCGGATGCTGCACAACCTCTCTAATACATACATCATATTTTTGTTTAGGCTGACGCTTTGGCGAAAGAGGGGGCAGGTATGGATGTGGTGGAGCCCCCACCAGTCCCCAAAGCCGCCGCGAAGAATCTTAAAGAATCCTTATCTGTGACAGGTGGTCTTGACAATGGCGACAGCTAAACAGCTGCCGTCAGACCAAGATCTGGATAAGTACGCTGGGTATAATAGGAAAGGAAGTGAATCTACTTGGAAGTGCTACCCTTAGTACTGTTCTACAAGCCCTAACAGGTCACAACTACCTTAACTATCACTGTAGCAAGGTCGATAAGTTCCCCCACAGAAAACTGCTGCTTCTGCGGGGAAGAGCGCGGGGAGTTTGTGCATCTTGTGCGTGAGTGCCCGGCACTCGCCAGGGAGCATTTGGCTATAACCTCCAACTCAGTACACCTCCAAACCTCGCCAGCCTCGTCAGATTCACGAAAGTGGATCGCATTGCCCAGGCTACAGCACGGAGGGCAGATGAAGATGAGCGCAGAGGCGAATGCGCCACGAACGGCTCTATCACTTGCTGAGTTCTCACATGTTTGCCATCTGGAGGTGGGGGAAAAGGCCCACTAGTTATACTCTCAGCACACAGCTCGCTTAAATCGAACAAACAACTCTAACAAACAATGTTTTTTTTCACATTTCTCATTTGCCTATCGCCTTTAAACCAACCGGGCATGAGACAGAATTGTAATGGAACGATGTGCATCAATCAAAAGCTCAATGCACCCATATTTGATGCTACGCGAGCTTTGATTTTCTCTACATAGGAGTACATAGCAGTGCTCCTTTACCTTCTATACTTAAGATGGCGCTGTCGTCACCCCGCGCAAGCCTGCGCTGCTTGCAGAGGCCACTCCAGCCAGGATTGCCAGACATTTGCCCAACTTTGCAGCCAAATTTATTTGAAGTAATGGTAATGAGTAATGCTTTGAAAAGTCATGTCATTCCACTACCATTGCTGAAAATGGAATGGAATTACACTACAACTGCATAACATGTAATTCATTACTTTAAGGCCCTGGTCATACTGTTACGTACTCGGTAACTTTTTGACCCAAAACTGGGTTAAAGATGATTTGTTGATAGGTGATGTCTGGTACATCTTGATATCGCACTCAAAATATTAATAAAAATAAGTTGCCTTGATGAAGAAGAGTCTGACCAAGGATTCCCTGACAACTGGATTCCAACCGGGACTACGGACAGGGCGTTTAGCACATTGTCAAGCTATGTCAACATCACGGATCTTCCCATCTGGGTTCCCTTACGCATCGTCTACTGCCAGCCTCTACAACAGCTGCAAAAGTCTGTTCCGCCTTGCTATGGCCTGGGCAGTCGAGGCTTGATTGATCGGTGACCACGTCGTTCTCCTCTACGGTCTGTTCAAGTGGGCCTGCTACTGTTACCTCTGGGGGCCTGCCCAAAGCAAGACCGTGTTCGTGTTCGACTGTGCCGCAGGCAGAGCAGGCAGCAGCTGGAGACACGAGGGGAAAGACGGCGACGGGACCGACTGAACGCTCCCAGTCCCAGAGGAGACGAGGACGTCGAAGGACGCGAACCTCGAGTGCAGCGGAAGGCGACAAGAAGGGACTCGAAGACGTTCACGGCCGCTATGGCCTCCTCCACGCCGGCGCTCGCTTCTGCCGACGCTCCCGATGCCAGATGTAGTAGGGACGTTATAGAGGGGGAACGCACAGTCTCCGTTTCTCTCGCCGATCACCAAAAGCACTTCGAGGTGATGGTTCTCACTTTTCAGCGGTACTTCAAGTTAAAGTTGTCCTCTCACTCCACCTTCCAGTCTCTACCGGAGGTCCTTTCCTCGCTTCTAGTCTGCGAGGACTTGACGGACTTGCTGCTGCTCTCTCACCATCAGCAGAAGGACGCGGTCACGTTCCGGGCCCACCAGTCGGTACTGGCTCACAGCTCGCCCATGATCGGAAACTTCATCGAGTTGTGTCGTCGCGAGCAGGTACGAGACTTTCTTGTCGGTAGAAATCTTTCTACTTCCTTTTTCCTGCACAGCCCGGTCAGCCCGTGGTCATTGTGTTGGACGACACCTCCCCCAAACTAGTGGAGATGCTCCTGGAGTATCTGTATCTTGGCCGAGTGGACGTGGACGACGACGCAAACGAAGATGAGCTGCGGCTCCTTGCAGAAAGACTGCAGCTGGAAAAGGCGTTTCAGACGGCAGAGAAGGTCCCCGTGGAATCTGAAAGTCTGCCCCGCCACAAGCAGCATAAGGAAGAGACAGAGGAGAAGGAGAAAGTCATGGCGAAGAGCGACAATCGCGTAGACGAACAAGTTGAGAAGGGTCGGGCTAGGAAGGCCCTTAAATCTGAAAAATCCAAGCGGAGCAAGTCCAATTCTTCCGCGGAGTCGTCCTCCGCCAAGTCCAGCACCCCGCATCGTGTCAAAGCCAAGCCATTGTTCGCGACCACTAGCAGTCAGCTCTCAACGGCCGCTACGGTTTCGGCGGCGACGGCTGCTGCTGCCGCGGCAGCCGCGGCAGCCGCGGCAGCCGCGGCGGCGCCGCAGAAGCGCCGCATTGCCGAGGAGCCGGACAGGAAGGTGGAAGAAGAGTCCAAGAATCCCTCTTCGAAGAAGATGCGTCAAGAGGAGTCCAGCTCTGACGTAGATTCTGAAGCGGTCGCCGAACGCAAGAGCGAGATCCCCAAAAGCGCAGCTAAAACGGCCGCTGTCCTGAAAAAAGTGAGAAGAAAGAGGGTGGAAAGTTCTTCAGACTCCGAGGATGAAGTAGGAGCAGCAGGTAGTCGCCAAACTCTCCGGTTCAAGAAGAAGAGCAGCCCCAGAGTTAAATCTGACACCAATGAAGATGCTGAAGATGTGACGGGCAAGAGGCGACGCGAACAAGGCGGCGAGAACAAGAGTGAAAAGACCATCATCCTCACGGAAGACGAGAGCAAGAATTCGGCCGGCAATTCCTACCCCACTGCCAAGCACTCGCGGAGGAAAGAATCTGATAGCGGAGCCGACGGCGACGGGAAGCCGAAGAGGAGGAACGATTCGCTTAATAACAACGACTTGCTGCTCAAGAAGGTCCAGACCGAATCATCGGCCGGCAAGCCCGGCTTAATGACGAAGAAAGCTACAACTGGTAGACCGAAACCTTGTCCAAAGTCAAAGACAAGAAAGGATCTCGACGAAGTCACCGGCTCCACTGCCGCCGCCAACGATGGTGCCAAAACCAAAAAGATGGGAGACATGTTTTGCAGGGGAGCCACGCTGGGCTGCATGAACTGCGGGCAGGTCTACTCTGAGAAGTCTTACTTCGCTCATCTAGAGAGGTGTTGCTTTAAAAGTCCCAAGAGCGACAAGAGCAACAACCCTTCGACGAGGTCGTCGAGGTCGTCGTCGTCGGAAGAGAAGGAAAACGCAGGGAATGATGCAAAGAAAGCTGCAACCGCATCTGAAGTCAAGCAGGAGCCAGTCAGCAAGATCCTTTCCTCAGATCGAGACTCTGAAAAGGAGGAGAGGGCGAGGTCGTCCAAGGCCAACTCTCAAGATTAAAGCACTCAGACAGGACCAAGTTGGCATCAGTGCAGACATATCTGCAGACAAGGAGGGGATGGCAGTCTCTTGGTGCTGGGCGACGAAGCTACTGCGTTTTTCGTCGACCGCAGTGTGCCTTCATATTTGGTGCGAAACCTCCGGCTTAGAGAAGCACAAGTAACCCCTTCAAAAAGATGCAGGTATCCCACTCCTTCTAACCGGTGCCGGTGTGCGCTCCAGCAGGACGAGGTCATTCTCGCAAGATGTCACACAGATTCACTTCGACCGCTGTGGGGAGCAAGAAATGACCTGAGTTGGGGCTTGGTGAACAAGAACATGCTGCACACGTACTCTGGCAAGTAACATTACTTGAAAGCTCCAGAGGTTGGTATGGTTGTAGTCGTCATTACCTCGGAGTTCGGATTCTAAGATGAAGAGAAAAAAAAGGCCCCAAGAGATCCCGTCCAATCCCAGCTTATCCTCACTTTTGATGAGAGCACGGGTGAAGATTCCAGAACTGGGAAGCAGCCATGATGACCGACGACTGGACCAGGGACGATTGCTGCAGTGTCGCTTGTCCACTTCTGTGAATTGACCCAAGGAGGTTCGTACGCGGGGCAGGACCGCAGAATAGAAACTTTAATTTCTTGTTAAGAGTTCTCCCTGAAGTGTTGGTAGCAAAGTCGTGGGTACAAAATGTTGGATAACTATTGAAATTTGCTCTTTCAAAAACTAGACTCATAAATGCAACATGTACTCTCTCCCTCTCTCTCAGTACCCTACATAACGTTTGGAAGTGTGCGCGTGTAGAAAAAGTATCAGATGTTGATCGTCTCGTACTTGGTCATCATAGCATTGGGATGAGATGCGGATGACACCGTCTCCGTTCCTGGCGTTGCCCCAGCCGGATCCTTGTTTCTCTTTTTGATCTCCAGCTCCTTTTTGAATGAGTCTACCTTATTTTTCAACTGTTCCTTCATGGCCATCATCTGGGACTGTCGCTGGCGCGCGGGGAAGCCTTGGCTCATACGCGGGTTATACCGGCAATAGTAGCCCGTCCACAGCTTCATGTACCGCACTGACGACTCTGGAAAGATGGAGACGCTGCTTCCGTTCCTCACAGACACATCAGCGTTGTATGTGGGGTTGATGAACTCCTTGCGCTTGTGGTTGACGTAGCTCCAGAGTGACTGTGTCTTCTTGCTCACTTCATGCTGGCGCCGTTCTTTGTCGCTGTTGAACAGGAAAGTGCCGAACAAACAGGAGTAGAGATGATCGAGTACGAAAGTGAGGAAGTACTCGTTGAACTCGAAGCAATGAGGGAACTGATTGGTGATCTGCCAGACGCAGTCGATGAACTGGAGGAAAACTGGCGAGCGGTCATTGTCGTTGTGCTTGTCTACGCCGTGGCCGATGCGGTGTGAGAACTTGTGGCCGAAGCTCACCCATTCTTTCTCTATCAGAACCTGTGACGAGAGCCGGGTTCAGTTCGTAATTATTCGACATGATTGCAGACATAACGAGGTTCAAGACTGGTGACCCACCTGGAATCCTTTCAAGGTCCGATAGTACGGGTCCAGCATTATCATGGCGAGAGCAGTAAGTTGTGCAGTGCGATCCCAACCATCCGAGCAATGCACAACCACCGAGGTTTTGACGTTCTCTACCTTGTCGGCGATTCGGACGGCACCAGCCAGGATGCAGTGAAGGTGGTTCAGCCAGGCCGTGTTGTCCACATTGGACAACCAGCGCTGGTCGTCAATCACAGGAAAACACATGTCTTTGACCTTCCGAAAGGACTCGCGCATCACGTGTATGTTGTGGATGTCCAGAAACACCAGCTCGGCGCTCTGGTACGCGTCCTCGTTTTCATAGCCGCCGCCATTCACGACGTTCACCATTGAGTTCACCTTGGGTCGCGCGTCCATGATAAAGATACGATGGGACTGAGCGTTGGCGTCCATAATGGCCTGGATATAATTCTCGTCCGCCTTGGACCTGCAAGAGGGCATAAATAGACGTTTGCCTGGCATTGCTAAGTACATTAGCGCAACTCACCTGTTTCCACCCACTCCCACCAGTGGCTGTGAGCACCTACAGATGGTGGCCAGGGAGTCACGATGCATCCAGGATAACACGGGCAGCCTGCCCCGGCTTCTGAACTTGGCCGTTTCTCTTATGTCGTCCGCACTGACTAGCTTTGGTACGCCCAAAAATTGAGGGTAGGTGTCGCAGATCTCGAAGTGGTCATTGATGCGGCTGATCATCCAACTCTCATTTGGCAATCCCAGCCGTTTCAGCTCAGTCACAGGATCATACACTGACCAGCCGTCGCTCGGGTACCGGTCCCTGAACTGGAACGCGAAAAGCGGCGCGTTGTGCGACAGCGGAAAGCTGTACTGTCGAAGCTGGGAAAGAAAGACAGTTCAGGCATGTGGCACATGTAGCAGTGCCACTTCAACAACTTGTACCCTACCGTTTCAAACACGTCCCTCCTCGGGCGTCCCTCCGACTTGCTCAGTGAAAATCTGAGGCTGCGGATATCCTTGCAGAAGATCTCCAAACCGTACGCGTTTTCTCCGGAGGAGCGCTGGCCGCCAACTTTCTCCACCCGATTGACGAATCCCAAAGGCACGTCGAGGACGAATGGACCATGATCGCTGCCGCTGCTACCTTCGTGAAACGTGAAGAACAGCCTGTAGTTGGTAACGGTGAGCAACCCTTTCATGGCGCCAGGCACGCTGTACGGACACAGGTACGTTATGTCGGAAAAGACTGCCTTGATCTCTTCGCCGCGCAGCTGTGGCACGGAAGTCTCCTCGACAAAAGACGCGCCGCCACCGTTCGCTCCGTGATTGCTGTTGGCACCGCCGCGATCTTCGACTCCACCACGTCGAGAATTACTGTCCGAGCTGGATGAGCAGAGAGACGGCGATGGTGAAGACGGTGAGAGACTGCTTGATTCCCTCCGGGGCTGATCTGCTTGAGACAATGGAGGCGGGGGAGGAGGGCGCGAAGCTTGGTGAAGCTGGGAGCGATGGATCCGGGTCCCGGCACCTGCTCCGGCCCCAGCCGCGGCCCCGGATCCCGTCCCTGTCCCCGCCCCTACCAAGTCTCCGGTTCCAGCCATGGCTACAGTCACGGCCTTTGCTCCGATCCCAGACCCGACCCCAGCCCCAGCCGCGGTCCCAGCCCCGGCCACGGCGCTGGATGGAATTGGTGGTGGAGGTCTGCGTCTTTCTGAACCGCCGGTGGCGGGGCCGCCGCGGACCTCCATGATGGCGGCGACCTTCAGGTAAGACGCCCGGGAGGAAGTGTCAATTCCGCAGGGACTCGACCTTGGACTCGGCCTATCGGAAAGTGAATTTTAAGCGCTACAACCAGCGAGTCGACGTAGATGGAAAGATGATTGAGCTCCGGACTGCTGGAGCTGGTAAATTGCAAAGCCAGGCAGTCACTGCAAACACTGCTAGTATCAGTGAGAAGAAGAAGAACTGCCATTATCTTGCGAACTGCCTGGCCTGGCTGCTCTCGCTCTTCTCTTTGCCGCCGGCGCGGCCGAGATCATCCGCGCCAACGGTCGCAGAGACCTAGAGGAAGTGACAGTTGACGGAGGCGTCCATCACAGGGATCGCAATGTAACCCAACCTAAGAGGATATCTGTGACGTGCACCGAGTACACGATGGTGCCACCATGGACCAAATGGACTGCCAATTTCAAGCCAAGCAGGCTGACAGCCGTAGTCGGCTGCCGTGCCGGGACATCGTTTAGGCGGAATGTAAACATTTACTGCGAGAGCGGCGAGAGCAACCCAAAGGCACAGAGTAACTATACCTAGAGTGGCCCTTCCCCTCCTTCCCTTCAGCGAGTTACAGCGCCCCCTTCCCTCAGAGGGATAACTCAGAGACAACACGTCTTTTATGTACT
>JAAUXU010085240.1_pt1 | contig 17195 bp, 9 predicted proteins | sample 7278151 | NCBI WGS metagenome assembly JAAUXU01 (sample SAMN14350113, study PRJNA611818) | marine sediment metagenome | isolation source: surface marine sediment (1.8m) | place: French Polynesia: Moorea | collected 2018-08 | reverse complement strand
TTATCACCATAGTACGATCCATCAAACTTTACAGTAGAACACACATGTAACGTACTGTACAGTAAGAACACAACTTAACCCTTGTACTGCGCATGCGCGCGTACACACACCATTCAACTGCTAAGAGTCACTTGCTATTATTGAGTGCCCTTTAGGCTACCTCAGGCTGTTCTGTCAAAACTGGTTTACTTAAGCTGAATGACAAAATACACACAGTAAGTTAATATCGAATAAACTTTAAGGGCCTCCCTGAACGCCTGCTTCGTCACTAGTCGTGACTCATGCTTGGAGAAGATCTCTCTTTGCCTTTCAACAATGCCAAAACGAACACAAGGCTCAAGATTAACTCAAGCTACGAGGATAAAAACTGATGTCACCCCTGCGTCTGTACTGTCCATTGATACAGCGCACTGGGGTCACTGCACTACACCTTGGTTGCTCGTCTGCCCTCGTGCTCGCATTGTACTCGCACTTACGAGTTCAGTGCACATGTGTGCAGGTCTCTTACGGTTACTTCAGCTCCACTTATTTGCGCTCTTGCCAAGATTTGGGTCTTCAATAGTAGTTTAGCCCCTCTGTGTACAGATCCACATTCACTCGTTCAAGCTGCTGCCGGCTTTTTTTCTGCTTCTTCAACAGCTTTCTACGCTGGCCGCCACCCACTTTTATCTCACGTAGTTTGTGCAGTTTTGCAGGCGCTGATGGCGAATCTGTCGCGCCAAAAGTGAAGCAGCATTATTTACAGTGCAAGATCAGTGCATTCGGAGAGAAAGATCTGGACCGGTATCATAGAGGGGACCGGACTGTGAGATCTAAGCAAAAGTTAACCTGTGTAAGATCATAGACACTGACAGAGCGCTGGTTTGACACAGTTCGACTTAACGAAGCTTGAGAGCTTTTTAGCTATTTTCTACTCGACTCCATTGAACCAGGAGATTGACGCACTCTTCCAGCTGTCTATACATAACCGGACCGGATCCTGTGAACTAGTGTCAAAACCACTGGGAGCAAGCATCAGTGCCAAAATGGACGGTCTAAAAGAAGTGCTCTTCAGAATCGTCGAAGACAATACCTTCGGACGGTCAGTTTCATTTTCACGTATATTAGTGTATTTGGAGTACGCAGAACCTTAACACAGCTTTTGTGGAACTTTAGCATCATTCCTCATTGATGCATCGTCAAGACGTTCTGAGGCCATGTCAAAGATGGAGAAGGAAGAGCTGGTGTGATCACCACAGCTTGAATTCAATCTTATCCTTCTTGGAAAGCTCACTCAGCAGCTTCTTGCTGCCCTCGGTGAGTCTGCAGTGTCTGAGATCTACAAACGTAGTCTTTCGCTCACTAGCGTTGCACTCCTCCAGACAAGATGCCAATGTCTTGACTCCCTCTGGTCCACTAAAGTTATTGTAGCTGATAGTTAACGACTGCAGCCTGGGGACGGCTTCTGCCAACTCACTGAGGGATTCAGAGTCCAACTTGCAGCCTTTGAGATTGATGGAGACTATCCTGGAACTATGATTATCCGCGTCCGATCTCCTGAGGTGTTTGGTCAGCGTTCTCATACTGGTGGGAGTAAAGACACCTCCTTGAAGATGGAGATTAGGCACCCGCCAGGCAAACTTCGCCACCTCGTTGAGGCACTCGTCGTCCAGCTGGCAGTTGTTCAACACCAGAGTGTCCAGTCGGAGAACTTTGTCGCCAGACTCTCTCACCTGGGTGAAGCAGTGTTTTCGTATGTATACACGAGTAGTTGGCAGAAAAAGATTAACTGCAGTTACTAACCTGCCTGCCCAAAATCTTCAGCTCAAGCGGCGTGATCTCATTCCCCTCAAGGATGACGTGTTCGGTGCGCAGAATGAGAGGGATGAGTTCATGAAAGGAGTGCTCATTGAGACGACACCGGGAGACGTCGAGCTTTTTCAGTTTACGGGTCTTCTTCTGCGGTTGGGTCATCTTTCTGATTCCGTACCACGTGAAGAAGTTGTCGGCCAGGAAGAGCTCCTCCAAGTACGGTAGCAAGGGTAAGAGCTTCTCCAATGCGTTGTCATCAATGTTGGAGTCGCTGAGGTCAAGGCTCCTGACCAGCACTTGGTTGTCGCGGTCGCCGCCCCTGTCCCTGATGTGCTTGACTACGTCCTGGATACCCTTGGCAGTGAAGTAGTTGCCGGTAATCTGGATCTTGCTCACTTTAAACAAGTTCTTGCCCAGGATTCTCAGGGATTCGTCTGTCAGGCTGCATTCTTGGAGCATCAGACCCTCCAACTTGAGAAGTCTGAGGTTCATGTGGTCGAGGTAGTAAGCCAGAGGAATCACTTCGTGCAAGTGCAGAGGCTTCAAGGCCAGGACAATTTGCTTATCTCCAGGTTGAGGATATACAAACACGTCTTTCATGCGGGCCTCGAAGACGCCGTCCAAGAAGGGCTGCTGAGACTCTAGCCAGAGCTTCTCTAGTGAGCGCAGATAGTATCCGGGGTCTTTGGGAGGAGGCACCCCCGTCAGCGAGTCCACGATCATGTTGACCACCTTCTGGCCTTTGGAACTCTTCTCCCCGGACGACAAGCCGCACAGAAACGGCAGCAACGCCACCATTTTGTCCTTTGAGAAGTTGCTGACGTCCTCTTCAGCTGTGTGGACGTGCACGCTGGCCAAGAAGCACACCAGCAACGAGTCACGGGCAAAGTGGACGTCGACAAAGTTGCCCATTTCGGAGGAGAACAGCCCACGATCCTTTAGTCTGACCAAGCCCAGGCTCTCCATCCGCGCACGACTGAGCCTGACCCCGCCGTGCTGCCTGAACCCGAGCATCGCTTTACGTCGACGGTTGCGCTGGTCGCTCTCCGCCATGCCAGTGACCGTGAGCTGGTCGTTGAGAAAGACGTGATAGCAGAGCTTGCACAATGACTTGAAGAACTCTGAGCTGTCCTTGCTGGAGAGGATGTCCTCAGCCTCGGGTAAATCTACTTCCTCGTCGTCGTGCATCCAGTAGAATCGCCTCAGTCGCTCAAGCGCTGCCCAAGAGAGCAACTGCGTCCTGGTGGACACCACCAAGTCAGTGCCGAAGCTGGAAAAGGCCGCCGCGGCCAGAGGCACGTACTCGGGGTTGTGGGTGCACAGAGAGTCCAAATATCTGAAAGTGGCGTGTAAAATTGATGCTCTACTGCTTGCAACGAACTGCGCATACGTACTTGTCATCGAAGCGGATCCGTTTGAAGATGGCGTCTGCGTACGACGTCTTCTCGGCTTCAGCCACGTATTCCAACCTATCGACCACGTGACGCACGTCTTTGTCCAGGTTGTCCTCAATCGACGGGACCTTCTTTAAGTTGGCCTGAGAGATGCGCTGAAGCTCGCGCCAAGTGCCGTACTTGGAGAAGTAATACCTACGAGTATTCTGTAACTAGTACACGATGTAGTTCATACGTGACCTAAGTCACTTAACGAATGAGATCTTCTGTTGTACGACAGCATCTCAGTTGGCCCTGAAGCCTTTGCCCAAAAACGTTCTCAATGAGAGTTCAAGGGTCCGGTCAACAAGACAAACTTGAAGGGTTGACCTTGACGGTCACCCTGCAGTTGAGGGGGACCCTCTTGGCCGGGAACATGATGTGCACACCACGGTGGGCCAGATGCTGTAGCATCTATGCTCTTTAGTCAAAGTGTGAAGGTGAAGGCCACAATGTCACTTCGTGATAGCAAGTTTCTTTATACTGCCAAGTTTCATTAGAATGGTTTTTGTGCCAAATTTTGAGTTTTTCGTGTCACACTTCAGTCGAATCAGAGAACACTGTAACTGCTGTACTTCGCTGCAGTCACCGAAGTTTAATTTTTTCTATGATATACATGTGATGTATAGAATATGACTAGCTTGAAGAGGTATTTCTTTCCAAAGAATGATATTGGGACAGCCGGAGTTTTTGGCCTTTGGCCAAAATATTTGGATTTCACTTAAAAAACAATTTTCCTGAGGTTATTTCCTCATCGCGCGTTTAAGTCAAAGCAATACAATGAACCGTGTATTTGTGCATATTATACTTATACGTGCACCTACGTAGTATAGTGCACACTTTTATTTTGGGCTATAACTTTTGGCTGAATTGGGCTATACAAGTGGTTGAACCTATGATGGTTGAATCTACGGAACGCTAAAACTCAGCTCTCATGTGTTCACCATTGGAGGGAAAAGTTATGTGTAATATTACCCATGTTACTGCATAAAAGTTCTACTGAATTGTAAAAAAAAGGATACATTATAGTGTACCCCTGAGCTGTATAAGTCAGGCGCTGTCCTATCCTCATCAGGGCTCATGAGTTTGTTCCACCACCTTTCAAGGTCTCCACCTAAATATGTATACACACTGTACGCTTGAAAGTAAACTTGTGCGTGCGCTGCACTCTGCACAGCACATAGTAATTTGCAACCTGCTACTTGCCATTTCCTACAGTGCACAAAGTGAACGCATTATTGTGATCACAAAGTTATTGATTGCAGCAGTGAAATCAGGCCAGCCCGTAAGAACTGATCTTCAGTAGATTATGGAAAAGATTATTACAACCTAACAAACAGTCGAAGCATAATGCATTGGGTCATTTTTCTTTCTCTCTGCATTGTTGTTTCTCTATGATCCAAAAGGTTCTTTTTTTTTAAGCAAAAATCACTCCGACAACCTAAAAAAAGTCTCTCTTTTCCTTACTAGCCCCATATTAAACGCTTGTAACAAATCTTTGCTGTCGGTATCGGAAACACTGAAATTTTAAGGTTCGCTCGTAAAGGCAAAATGGTCTTGAGAAATGACGCCTCATAAGAGAAATGTTAACATATACATTATTTTATCGGAAAGTCACAAACATTTGGCATATGTGTAAGCAATAGCATCTCATTGATTCAGCTGAGTACAGGAGCAGAGTTAAAAAGCAGAAGACAGTAAAATCTCGATCGATCATGGAAAATCTTGTATAGAGGCATTTTTTGCAACTGAAAATGTACGTTGAAAGATAGTTTCTTCTCCTAGATTTTGAGATCGACGTTGACTCTACTGTTTTTGCTCCATTAAGCATGGCGAGAGAAGCGTTCAGGATACCCCGAGAATGTTGTATGTATCAAATTATTTGACCACCTTTAGCTTTGACTTTTTTTGTGAATAATCTTTACACCTCTCCAAACAACTTTAAGGTACTTTTCGTCAGCTGATTTTATTGCAAGGCAAGTTGCAAGCACTAAAAGAGGTGCGCTGAAAGACTTTTTTAACTAAACAGTTTTAGGACATGTTCAGGTCATAGAAGAAGATAAATTCTCACAGTTTAAATGCTCGGATGAGTCATTGATGGAGATCCTACTGAACAATGTTGCAAACTAGTTTAAGTGTGCTTTTAAATTTTGATTTAAAGTTCGCTATGCACTCAACCTCTTCCATATATATAACATTTTGGGATGATCTCACAGCGCTCCTCAATTCAAATGCTTATGGTTGGCCTCATGTTAGAAATCAGCTGACCTCAAGTAAGGAAAGTTACTTGGAAAGATTGACGATAACTCAAAGTCACAGTCCGAGGTTGTCACTCGGGTTCTTTGTAGAAAGGTGCGATACGTTTTTTGCAGGTGGATCCTTAGATCGGTGTGTAATGGCTCAGTTGACATGAAAAATTGGTCAACGTACTGTGTTTTCGATATCTACGAAGTCGAGGTCTTACTGTAACTGACAGTCACACTTAAGTGACAGGATAGCCAGAAGAAATGTTCATGCCACAGAGTTTGGCCTTATCTTCTCTCATGCACCAAAACATAGATAAGTAATAAATGCCGAAAAAAAATTATGCGAGTTCCCTCGCACATCACTATTCTAACCGGATGAGTGAAGTTGGGTGTCTGCCCAAAGGTGATACTCACGGAGGGTCGCGGGCTGGCCCGAACCCTCCAAAGTGAGCACGCCGAGCTTGGCTCGAGTTCCCAGCTGAGGGTTCACTCCAACGTTCGAAAATTTGAACTATATTCGAACAAATTATATCAAAATATCTTCGATTCGGCGGATCAAAAGTTTCGGAGGTGGAAAGTTTTCTCTTCACAGCAGAACTTTTTTGTTCCAAAGTTTAGGTCTTCCTTGTCTGACAACCCCGTTGACACTCTCAGCTTTCGGAGCTGTCATCCAAAAAGCACTCAAGACACACAATGTGACACAGTCACGTAAAAATGTTCAAGGAAGGCGTCTTGGCAGTTTGGTGGAAATAAAATTAGCAAAAAAAAGCAAAAAAAATTAGATTTCAGGATTCTGCTGTTGTTTGAAAGTCCTCAAACATTTGTTCGAATACTCCTGTAAATGTATTTCTCAATTTCTTGTAGAAATATCGAGCAAAAATCGTTCCCAGCCTTCTCAGGGCCCGGGATTATTTCCGGCTGGCAGACATCACTACTGCCCCCCCCCCGGGTCTATGTATACCACTGCAGCACCACAAAATTAGGGTCGTCATTATGGGACCAGGCCCAAATGTCTTCATGACGCCAGTGTGAGACTTTTCGTACATAGAAAAGAACTTGTAATTGACAGTAATTGAACCTAATTTAGAGTGATCAGCACACTTAATTCACGCGATGCGAAAGTCTTATTGTGATCTATGAGAAACGTGTTTTATATGTGTGTGAGACGTAAAAAGTCAACCCTTCACCAAGTGTTTCACGCGGGTGGAAAGCTAATGAGTGAATATTATTATTTATGTTACGTCTGAAATTTTCGCTTGTCACCGTTCCATTCGTGTAAGATAGTTGATGTAAAGTTGACTTCTTTTTACATGACACATAAGAAACAAGATCACACTGTAAACGTAAAGTGATGGAATCGTTTATCTTCCGTTTATCCCGCTTGCCAGAAATAAAAAAGTGGTGATTCTAATTTATGAATCACGAGTCCTCAGTTAGTGATTCCTCATTTGAATTTCAGATCCCCCTGCCCAATGATTCATTGGGAATCACAGGCATTTTGAGCACCCCAGTCAGTTTTCCTTCCCCAGAAGCAGGGAAAACTATTTCATGCTGAACATTTCGGAGGCAGCTAACAAAAACACACCGGGATTTCATCCGGATCGAAAAGAAAAGACGATCGTGCAAAGCAGAGAAGAGATGGAAAAACTTCGAGTCCGATCGATTTCTCCTCAGAAGCAAACGTTTTTGAGCCTCCACGAAGTAGTCAAGTATTGGGCCCAGCAACGAGTGCGACAGCCTTAAGACCGTGAACTTCAGCTGCGCGTCAGCCGAATGTAGCCGGGGTGGGGGCAAAAAGAAACTGCCAATTTTCGTCATCAACGACGTCAAGCTGCTCCATAGTACGTAGATTGCTCTGGATGAGTTAGGGCTCGTTTTAACTCGACCAGGTAACTTCCCCATGAAATTTAATGGGAGTCTCACTTTGGTAGAGCAAACAGACTAAGCTCATTCACATATAGTCGAATGCCTGCATCAAGCATCATATGTCCTACATGCACTGCAAGTTGCAGTGCAGGGACTGCAAAAAAGTACTTAAAGGTTGTAGGCACTTAAAAGTCCGTTTTAAAGACGTGAACGGACTTCGAGTACGTGTTTCTGCCGAACAAAGCTTAAAAGTTTTGGGCTTTAATGCGTGCCAATCCCAGGTTCCTGTGACAACTATTTTTTGCTCCAGTGGCTGGCAAAAAAAGCGGTTTGCCCCAACTTGTAGTCAAGGAGTACAGTATTATTTTATATATTGATAAGCATGTGGCCACAATTGACTAACCAAAAACGCTAGACTTGACTTGGCTTCAGTCACGTCAAGGCAGAAACTAACCTAACTACTTCTAAAAAAATTTTGTTACTGACTGAAAGACGCTGCGTGCACGTGCAACCCAGAGCAGGGCTGTGTCTGAGAGAGCACGGCCAAGTTCTACAACAATGTCTGAGCGAGGTCAGGCCTCCAGAAAATGAAAATTAGCAGTGGCAAACTGTTTCTTCATCGAACGAAATTTCCAGCCAGCCGCTGCACTGCACACTTATCGCTGAAGCACGTGAAGGTGGGCCTGAAAGTCACTACAGCTGTGCAGAAACACTCTGTATGTACTTGCATGCTGGGCGTGTGAATTGCACGCTAATTGTGTAAAACACTTTCGTGTGCACAGTTGACGCAAAAGTATTCTTCACATGGCTAAAGAGAAAGCACGAGCAAAATTGTTCCGGGCACCCTCATGTTTGCAGCGTAATTGCTTCGCCGACTTGGTTAGTTTAGTGAGGCAGCTCATCAGACCATCAATGTAGCGCGGGAAATTGAAAAAGTAATATTTTATGATATTTACAAGCGATACTAATCTTCATAATAATTATGAAGGGCCGCGGAAGAGACCATTTTTGCACCTGCGGTCATCACTAGCACAAACCTTCGTATGAGACCTGCTATTGTACAGTGCAGTATTGATCCTACACGATGCAGCATTACTATTCTTCAGAACAGTATTATTAGTATGAGCGTACCTGCTCTTCTTATCTCTGCTAGCAGTGCTACGTCGGCTGGAACCAGGCTGCTCCTCGCCCTTGGCACCTCCTCTCTTCTGCTTGGCCTTTGTCTTGGAGGCTGCCGAGGAAATGACCTCACTTCGGTCGTCACCCTCTTCAATCACTTGTCCTGACGCAATTGGCCTCGCTCTGCGCCTGATAGGCCTGGACAGGCTTCTCCGGCCATTGGCAGGCCTTAAATTGGACAACTTGTCCTCTGGATGCATGTGGTCGCTGTCATAAGTCTCTTCTTCGGACTCTGCTCTCCTGTTCTTGCTGAGCATCTTCCGAGTAGGAGAGTTGCTCAGAGCTCTCCTCCTCAGACTCATCTGACTCTTCTTGGTCGCTTTGTCCCCGACGCTTTGCTTCAAGCGATCGGCTGCGTCCTTGGACTCGTCATTCTTACGTGCCAAGTCGTCATTGGATCTGACCTTCAAGACATTCCTCTTCTTCTTCTTCGGACTCAAGTTGGACCGGTCGTCGGGGAAGAGCAGATTTTCCTTCTCTGGCTGGACGAGGTTGTGATCAGCCTGGTTGCTGCTGTTCCTGGAACCCTTGGTCAGTGAGCGAGTGATGTTGTCGTCCGATCTGGTCTTCATCTTAGTCTTCCTCACTTCAAGATGGTTCTTCTTGTCCTTGGCCGGCGATTTGGCCGGCGACCCCAACACGCCGGTCCTGTTCCTGGCTTCGTCTTGGGGATTTGGGTCGTTGGTCTTGAGTCGACCATTGGTTCGGATCAGAGGCCGGTGCGGCCGCCTGTCATGCGCCTGCGCATTTCTCTTCTTCGGCGACCCCTTGGTAATCATTTCTTCATTCGTGCGGTCTTCGCCTCCTCCGCTGGAGTCCTCTCCGGACAGTAGGAAGTCGTCAAACAACTTTTTGTGGCGGGGCTCCTTTTCGTGGTTGAGCTTGCTCTTGGTCGGAGCCTTGGTCAGTTTTGCTGCTCTCCTGTCCTTCTTGGGCGATATCGAAGCGGCTCGACGCTCGATCATGACGTCTCCGAAGAGGCCGTCGTCATCGAGCAAGTGTTGGAACTGAGCGGCTTCCTCACGATCGCGGCGAGGCCGATTGTTGTCTTCGTAGTTGTGGCGACTACTCAGCCCTCCCTCTTCGACAGGCAGCATCTTTTTGGCAGGACTTTTGCTCTTCTTGAGCGCGACACTTCTCCGTGATGCTTTGACCACTGCTTTGGCAGTAGTGGCATTGCCGGATTCGTCATCTGAGAGGAGGAGATCATCATCTCTTGGCAAGAGTCTACTGCTACTACTTGAAGGCTGTTTGACCTTGTCTTTTAAGTCACTCTTCAATGTGTTACTGCCACGTGCCACGCGTCCGTCATAGGAGTAGACGAGCTTCCTCTTCTTTTTCGTTGTATGCACCTTTTGAGGTGGCTGCGGCGGTTTTTTCGCTTCGTCCTCTTCCTCCTTGCTTTCTACACTCTCGCCGCCGAAGCTGCTGCTCCCGGCCGACACAGTGGCGGCCACGACCGTCGGAGCAGTCTTGGAGTTGGCCATGACGGCGCCGAGGTCGCCATCACCGACAATGCCTTCCTCTTCGTCATCATCGTCCTCTTCGTCTTCTTCCTCTTCGTCCTCGGTGCCTCCGTCAGATCTTTCATCTGGTGCAGCCGGCGTGGATGCCGAGCTCTGGGCTGCAGTTGCACCTTGATCAGGGAGTTGCCGTCGACGACTTCGTGCCACTGGCGGATCCGTCAAGTAGCCGTTGGCCGGCGGCACCATCGGTGTCGACTCTCGCTTGAAAGGCGTTCCGGTGCCATTAGGTACTCGGACTAGGGAGGCTAAAAAAGAAGAGCAAAAAAACCAAGAACGTACAATGTTGAATTGATGAGAGCAATTAGGTGGTAACTACTTAACTGTGGCAATTTAGACCCCGTTTTGTAGCCCGCACACATAAGTAATTTACAACGGTTGTAAGCTTAGTAGGTGTAAGTGTAATTGACGCAAGTGGCTGACGAACGACACTTAACTAAGCACGCGTTGTACACCCCAGTAGCAGTACATTGTACACAAGAGAAACTGCGTGATGGTTTCGCAGCGCACTTGACTCCATTTGCGTGTGGTGGATCTCAAGTTCAGGTGCTCCCCCTGCTCCCCCCACGCGTCAATGATGGGGTTGGGTTAGCGTAATTCTTGGTATGCCATTGCCACGTACAACTAGGTGTAACAGTACAAGAAACTGCACCTCTGACTTCTATCCGGTCGCGTGCTCACTATGAGAATGACGTTTACTGACAAAAGAGAGCATTACTTTATAATAGGAGTGAGTTCATACAGTTGCTGTGTGCGTATCCGTACGTACATTTTCTAAGAATAATAGCAGTAGTAGCAGTATGACACTAGTCTTGAGCAACACCATAAAAACTCATGATTAATGTAGCTGTAATCGACCCAATACTACGATTCTACTCTACGTACAGTACTTCTAAGTCCGTACGCACGAGTCTCGTATGAGTCGATAAGACGCCTGCACGTGGGGTTAATGTTGTTTTTTTTGCCCCACATTCACTGATTTCGCAGAATATAGTACAATCCATTCACCTGTCCTCCGTATGTACTCAGGTCCACACCGCAAAGTTGAGTGTTCTCACATCTCAAACACCTGGACTCGCCGCTCAAGAATGAGCTAAATAATTAATTTTTTGCGTATCCAGGCCATGCCGTGCGGGACATACGTAAGTACTACTTACTCTGCCTACGTGACTACTGAGACGAAGAGGAAGTGGGGCTTTCTTCATGCTCCCAACCGCCTTAGACGCCTTTTTTGCCCTCTCCCTGCCCTACTCGCCCCAGTTGGTGACATTGGCCTTGGCAGGAAAAAAAAGCAAAATTATTGACCTGTTCAACAAATGTGTTTCGATTTTGTCGTCCACCAAAGTGATTTGTCCAAAGTTTGTGCGAGGAAGGAGCTCGCAGAAAAGAAAATCGAACTTTGACTGTACATTCATTCTATGTCAGTACTGCTTTTACCTTCGCTGGCGCTCATGGTCCTGACTGTTTGCGCGTGGTAGTTGAGTCTGGCTTGTTCGAGGGCAGCACTTAGACTGGAGGCGTCAATACCAGACAGGGCTTCCCTCGTGCACCAAGCATCCAGGATTTCACCCATAGCTCTAGAAGGAAAAGAAACGCTCTTCGTTATAATGGGAATGTTGCTATATTTGCATTTGCCTACGTGCGCATCAGGTCACCTCATGAGAAATGTCACTTTTGAACACAACGATTGAAGCAAGTGCGTCTGCAATAGCAGCCTTCAGCATATCTGCGTGGACAGAGACACAATCGGCTTCTTCCAGGTCACAGTCTTCTTGTAGACATGTGAGCAACAATGGCAAACGTTCAAAACCGCACACTTCTTTGACGTTGGCCTTTCTGGAACAGTGTTGCCCTTTTTTTTTGAATTCCTATGGCATGACGTGCCTTGACTGAGCTTCTGAAACATCCACTTTCAAATGATTATTGAAGCCTAAACATAACGGTTAGAGTTCTGTCACGCCCATCAAGGTCTTGGCTGAAGTCTTGACAATGTTGTTGTGTTCATGCTGCTATTAAAATAGCTGTCTAGACGCAACGGAAGACGTTGTTCTAAGTACCGTCCAGAAAACATTGCTTATGGGATGACCTGATTGTACGTACGCGAATAGTTTGATCGATTCCCATTAAACTTTCTGGGATTGTCCTTGTTCTCCTCTGAGCATGTCCGCAGGGAATTAAAATTTGGATTAAGTTTTTCTTGGGTCTTAATATAGCCGCATGTGCGAAACTTTAAGTACCAATTTCATGCGCTGCTACTGTGCTGGTTATGCTAGGATCTGACTTGAGTTCAGAGGCTGCTTGCGTCACCCGGTGTCTTTAAAAAGCAGAAGAGTACGCATGTGTTTTACAGTGTAGCTTGTCGAACAGTGGATTGACTCTAAATCCAAGTCTGAACGTGCATGATCAAGGAGAGGGAAATGTTTTGCGTTATCCACGCAATTGGATTCATTTTTGTTTCGAAAAGTTTCCACTATGAGCAACAAAACAACTTTCTCCTTGCCTTGAGTCTAAGCCCAGGAGCAGCCTTCACCTAAGGACACGAATGAGAGTAAAGTAACGTAAGTGCTTAATGTAGAGCACGAAATCATTGGCAAGCATGTCTCGAGATCTAAATTGCATACAAACTAACCACGTGGGTGAAACAAAAAGGGAACTAACTCTTAGCTGGAGTGTACAGGGTTGCCACGTGGCAGCAAGCTCTTCATACCAGACGAGTACTTTCATATCTACAGAGGGTCAAGAAAGACGTCCTGACAACTGTTTGGAGTCCAGGGGCACCTCTTTTATGCTGGAAGGCTCCCTCTGTCATGGCCATGACCTATCTTTTCAGCCACCCCTTCCCTTGCTCTGTCATGATCCCTCTGACCACCGTCTTTGTTATCCCATTGGACATGTGTTTTTTTTACCACTTGCCACACTGCACGCAGGCTCTGAACTGCTGAGGTCAAAAGTTTGCTCACGGTTCGGCGAAAAGAAACTAACTTTACTCTCACTCAATGTCATTTGAACGTTATGAATGAATGCACTGTTACATCATGGCCCACACATTGCCCGGTCTTGCTCTGCTCCAGGACCGTGTCCGATGGACACCTCATGCTTGTCACAGCTCAGCATCACCGTGCAAAGCAGCGGACAAAAAGAGGGATCTTCCTGACGTACCTAAGTCAGTACGTAAGCAAACTTTTGTCCTCATCTGGACGTACATACGCGTGTACTTGACGTAGGGACGCCACTGTAGATACGCGTACTTTGTACGTGGACGACGTCTTCTTGTCTGGACTGTACCTGTATCTTTCGTTACCCTCGTCCTTGGTCCTGGCCCCGGTCGTCATCTGCCCCGCGCTTGCCACTCCCAGGACTGAGGCCAGGACCCTGATTCGACCTTTGGGGATCCTGCCCACCAAGGCCTCGTTCTTCATAAAGAACACCGTTCGACGGCCCAAGGTTCGCTCGGAGATGGTGCCCATCTTTAGGACAGAGTACAGGGTGATTGCATTTAACACACTTTCACAGACAGATGGCATAGGAAAACCGTGTAATGAAGCCGAAACCTAGTGAGTGTTTGCAGGGAACGCAACACCAAGGCATTCAGGCCTCAAATACACGAGCTCATTTATGGCACTGTACTATACACGTGTAACATGCACAAGGTTGCACAAGAACAACTCAGGTGCTCAGTTTTCTCTAATAACGCATTTACCACTGCTGGTGGATATTTTTTGTCATAGCTCAGTAAGTTGGAAAAAAAGCCAGAGCCCAGAGTAAAAAGAAAAATAGCCCCAGCACCCCCCACTTGGTTGCAATGTTACTGTAGGTGTGCGCAAAAACACAAGCAGACCCGACGTCTAAGACGGAGGAGCAGCATTTTATTGTGACTTTTCCTGCCTGACCTTGCCAACATTCATTCAAGTGATCGGAGCTTTTGCAGTCGACGTCAGATGTGAAAGCTCCGCGATGACACAGTAGTGACGTCGTCTAAGACGATCGTCTGGAGAAAGCAACACAAACAGGAGGAAAATCATAAACCCCCCCTCTTCTGCCCTTGGCATGTACAGCCCGCTGTATTTCCTTATCTGTCAGACAAGAATAACAGCGCCAATAGCCCTGACCAACTTTTTGAGGCCGACACAACCGCGGCCCAGGGGAATAAAAAAAAGACACTGATGATCACGACGACGATGGTGATCATGGTCCTTTCCAGGCGCAAACTGCGTATGTTGTTCTGCTTCTCCCTGGCCCAACCACCAACACCACCTTTCTCCAAGACCGGTGGAATAGTGAGTTTAGGCCGGATTTAACCTCATACTATTTTGCTCCCTCGAAACTTCTTCTCACCGATAAATCGGCCATCGCTCATTAACTTTGACTTCCAAAGCAAACTTAATCATACTTTGTAACCCTCAGTATTTGTGAAGCTGGGAGGAGAAAAAGTTCAAGGCAGAACAACCCTTGTTGTTATCGCAATGCGACATGCTTCTTTTTTTTCTTGTTGGTCATGGTTCGTGTTGGGCTTTACTTAACAGGACACTATTCTTACTTGTATAGTAGTTTGGAACTGTAGACAACGGGCACTATACGGGTTACGTAGTAGTACAGGAGGCTCTTATAACTTGTTCTATTACGTCAAGAGCACGTCATGTCCAACTGCACAGCTTTAAACTTTCTTGGTTGCCCTTCCCCTTTCTGTTCACTTCCTCTGGTCAGCCTGATGGAAATGACCAATGTTGTTCCACTCCATACTGCTGTGTGGGTACGTACAAATTGTTATTGTATGTAAATTAGGCTAGGTCAAAAAATGAAAATTTTGGAATTTAACTGAGGGCATCTTAGGTTTGCTACCTAATTCCCAAATGGTAAAGATGTAGTCAAAAAAAGGTTTTTTGACCCCCTTCGTGGTAATAAGGTTTTACTACACAAGTTTAGTACATAAGACAGATTTTGAAAGCCCTGAGACAAAGCTGTCAGCACTTTGATTTTAGTTTTGTTTGACTGCAATGCTTCATTTTGGCATCTCACAAATAACTAAGCAGGTTCACATCAAATTTATAGCAACGACCTAACATCCTTGTGTCTAAAAAACTTTGAAGGCAGAAAGGGGACCCCAAAAGTCATATAAGTTTTTAATTCCATTTGACTAGAAGGTCTTCAAGTGGATTCTGCCAACAAATCTGGGACACCACGAGAGATTTAAAAAAATTGACGTAGCCTTATGTATTCATACCGCAATCTTGTGTCCAGGAGGATTGCGAAAAATGGCAGAGCAGAGTAAGGGTGAGAGGATCTGCCGTAAAAAGAGTCAACACCAGCTACGCATGAGTCGACTCTGGCAGAGGTGTCCAAAAGCTTTTGCCTTCACCACTGTTATTGAAGCCACCAAACTGTGAAGCAGTCCTTCTTCGTGCAGTGGGACACAACTCCCTTCCAATAACAGGCTAAAGGAGCAATAACTTCTCAGTGAACAGAGAGAGAAAAGCTGCTATTTTTGTCAGATGTTGCGTTTGCCCTTCAGGAGTAGCATTTAGTCCATTTCTGGTGCATAGAAACTGTGTTGATCCTAAGGAAGCCATGACTTTGTACTTTGTGAGGATGTTGAGCCAGGGACAACTTGAATGGGACACGAGATCAATGACGTACCTGCGGAACTTGGACTCGTTGTACTCGTACGTTCTCTCTCTCTCTCAACTCAGCGGTTTGCTATTTGCCAAGGTCTGTTGCACTCAGTCTTCCAAGAACAACTGAGGACAAGGTCAGCGTTGGTAGGAGAAGAAAAGGAAGAAGCAGAAAAAAAGAGACTCGACCAATGGCTTGGCACACTATGAGACTCATGTTGCTACCAACGTTGAAAATTGTCCCGCTCAAGATCTCTCACTGTGTTTCTCCATGAAGCAGTGGGGAAAGGTTTTTTACGTCACACCACACCTTTTTATTCTCGCGGGCTCTAAATCTGGCCGGCAACACTTCAACTTTCTCTCAAACGTCGGTGTGCACGGAGAAGGGATTGCTGGTCATGACGCTGGGGTAGTCAAAGTTGCTGTTGCTGTTTGTTCCAGGGTTCTTCTCTCGATGGAAGGGGGGGGGGGTAACAAGCAAGACTTGAAATAAAAATCTATTTGCCCACAAGTTTTTCGCTGCGCTGATGATGCGGTGACTCATGACTCGTGCAGGAAATGTTGTTGCGGCAACTTTTAAGTTTTTATTAGTGTTGAGGCCTAGAGCACGGGTATGAAGACCGCCCAGGTTGTGTACAGCTTGTGTACGTACGCACACGGCTCTATTTCGCGTGCTGAACTAGCATTTCTTGCATTTTCTTTGTGGCTCTCATGAGATTGTCCATTGCTAGGGTTGCAGGTTAATTAAGAAACTCTCTCCCCTCCCCGAGTTTCTTCTGCCTTTCTGTGTCTCTTGCCTTCTCATCACGCATGACTGCATAAAGTGATGCGTAACTGCGCAGTTCTACATAATACGAAAGAAATATGCATACAATGTATGTATGACATACTGTATACAGCGCTTGGCATAAATAATGTCGCTTGGTACATGTCGATGCAGTACTCTTAGTGAGATAATTGTGAGGTTGACCTTTGCTGTGGAATGTGTGACTGAGAGTGTGGGACATGAGATCCTGCAGTTTCGTCAAGTTTTGACTGTTTGCTTAGGCACCAGAGCACTGACAATGTCATTAGTTGACATGACCCCCGTGCCGGATGCCACTGAATTTTGATGTTGTTGACCCCCAAATGAAAGTGAAAGTGGCCGAGATTTTCTGGGGGGCTCCCACCCACCCCGCCAGGACCCCCCTCTAGGGGGGCTTCGCCCCCCAACCCCCTCAGTGTGGCACCCAAAAAACACACCATAGCACTAAATAAGCTGGAAAGATTGCACGACTTGTTCACTGCCGAGAATGTGCGCCATTACTGCTCCCTTCTGCGCCGACATCTGGAGAGAATAATTGAAAATGATGGCGGCTACATTGAATACACTTGTTTTTGTTCATCTGTCCTAAATAAAGTTTTTGTCTTTCCCGCTGAATACTTGCTAGTCGCCCGTCCGGCCCTTTCAGCCAGGGATCTCTCAACCTTCCCGACCTAGCTTATTTAGTGCTATGATGTGTTTTTTGGGTGCCACACTGAGGGGGTTGGGGGGCGAAGCCCCCCTAG
>JAAUXU010119724.1_pt1 | contig 17198 bp, 18 predicted proteins | sample 7278151 | NCBI WGS metagenome assembly JAAUXU01 (sample SAMN14350113, study PRJNA611818) | marine sediment metagenome | isolation source: surface marine sediment (1.8m) | place: French Polynesia: Moorea | collected 2018-08 | reverse complement strand
TGCATGCGTGTGTGCATGCGTGTGTGCATGCGTGTGTGCATGCGTGTGTGCATGCGTGTGTGCATGCGTGTGTGCATGCGTGTGTGCATGCGTGTGTGCATGCGTGTGTGCGTGCGTGCCTGCGTGAGACAGACAATTCGCGAATTTCCTCTTATGTACACTTCAAAACCCATTATTTGCCCCATTTTAAGTCCCCCCCTCTCAAGCAAGCAACCAACCAAGAGCCCCCAGGGTCCTCGTCAAGCTAGCAAAAATGCCCATTTGAGTGCTGAAAATTCGGGCCAAGATTTCGAGGGGTAAGACAGTTTCTTTCCCATAGAGGGAAATTAACCCAAGGGTCGCCCCCATTGTCCGCCCCTAGTGATGATGTATGGGACACACGTCCAGTTATGTCAAACAAAGGCTTAATTTTCCCTTCTGTGGAGCGCCATTTGTCTTCCAAAAAAACTGCGTAATAACGTGTTTGTCAAGTCCAATTTATGTATAAGCTTTATGTACTTTATGCTGTACATTATGAATGTACAAACGCGTATGTTAAAACGCCTCCTTTCAAGCCTCCCCCCCCCAAATTCATATTTTCCCTCCTCTCCCCCTTCCCCCTCTTGAAACAGCTTTTCAGCAGAGTGTTTGTTATTTTCTCCTCGGTACAAAAGCCACCGTCATTAACATGTCGTGCCTATTATAGTAGCTGCAGAGTGAGTCACAAAAATGTTCCCCTCCTCCTCCGTCCCTCTCCGGGCCAGCACCGTGTGAGTCGTGAAAAGAGCTCGCTCTCCCCAAGTGACGTCAGCCGCGACTGCGCCCTTTTTTTCTCGCCTCGTACGGTCCAAGCAGAGTCCTTTAGAAGACCTTTTGATTACTTTGGCCAAAATATGGCCAAGTTGTTTGTTGTTGCTGCTGCCGCTGCTACTTTTTCGTGATTGGCCTTCAGCAGTAGAAAAGGGCTCATTAATGCTTGCCTCTTTTAATTCATTTTTCATGCCCTCCTTCTCAACACTCCATTGTGCGCGCGCGCGCGCGTGGAAATGTGATAAACAAACCCCAGAGTTCTTAAGCCGCCACCCCCGTGGGCATGAATGAGGCCCAAATCATCTGGTGGTGATGCCGCCAGGGCCCCCACGACCTCTGGCCGCAGAGGCCGCAGCATGAATGAAGCCTCCACTGCCCTCATAGATTCTGCTGGCTAACCCATCCCTATGGAGAGAGGATGTGTTTAGCAGGTCCTTGTTTGTCAGGCGGACACCTTGTTTACACTTTCGCGAGGTAAACAATCCGACGAGCGCGCCAGAGAGCTTTTGTGGGCGGGTGGGGAGGGAGGGACGGAGGGAAGTAGCCTCAAAAAGGTGTGGAGAACAGGCAGAGGGATCATGATAACCTGGGCTCTGTCGGATGAAGCCAAGTCAAGTCTCTCGCACACACATTGGCAATGGAAGCATTCTTTAGGTTGTCTCCACTGTGACCTTTTTAGGGGCAACATAAGGCTTACCAACAGGGTGTGACATAAGGCTGGACCACCTAGAGGGGGGACCAACCGAGGGGAGGGGGGAGGAGGGGGTTGACCTTTATATAGCCAATAAGAAACAGAAGTCTTTCTGTCTATGTCTGTTTACCCCTTTGTGTCCCCGTTTCCCCCCCCCTCCGTTCATCGCGCATTTTCCCCCGTTGAACGCGCGCGCTTTTGCCCCCCCCCTTCCCCTCTGAAGTGGCGATAGCAGCAGCGGCGAAGAAAGAGTCTAAACAACAATATCACGAATGAGTAACTCAGTCTGGCTTCGTCCTCTGCTCGAAAAACACCTACGACGGTGCTCAAAAAGTCGCCCCAAAGAGCGCAGAATAAAGAGGAAGAATAACCGATGCGCGTCTGTCTGCATGTGAAGCTGCATTCGAGCTGTCCGCCCCTAAGCTCAGGCAGAATAAGTGCGATAAGGACGAGGACGACAACGACGACAACGACGACAACGACGACGACCATGGTGATGATCGGCCGACAGCGGAGAAACAAACAGATTTTCTGTAAGTGATGATGGATTTAGGGGACGCTTTCAAAGGGGCGGAGTTGACGCAGGCGAAGCTGTCCTCGCTGACTTGAGGCGTGCGCAAATTCCGTCCGTGTCAACGGGCGCTTCTACCCGGAGGGCGCGAAAAATTATGTGTTTACGCGAGAAATGTGGCAAATCAATCAAGGTATCAATCAGACTTTTCCTAATTCTGCATCTGCTATTCATTCTGCGAGGCGAGAGCGGAAAGGAGCAGAACGAGCGCGACGGAGCCTTGAAGGCCGCGTTGCACGAGAAGAAATTGCCAAAAAAAAGGTCACGGAGAAAGTGAGCTTTGCTGCCAAAAAAAGAAGCTCGCACGCGTGAAGATGGAATTCTGCGAATTCAGTGGTCCTTAAAGAAAGCAGTGGGAAATTTCTGGCATTTCTCGTGCAAAAAGGCAGTTTCAATTGACGCTTTTGCTGCGTCGGTGACGCATTTTCTTGCTGAGTTATTGATTTGTACAAACAAAATGTATGAGTGACAAATGGATTTCGATTCGCAATTTGATCTTAATAAAAACAGGAGCTCAAGTTACGCGTTGAACAATTGAAAGACCGAGAAAAGTCAGTCATTTCTTCCTTAACATCGTTGTTGAAGTTTGATTCCTCCTTCTGCTAGTGTTTGACGCAGTCGCTGCTGTTCTCGGGCGACCGATGCATGGAGCGAGCGATGTTTCTTTCCATGTTTCACACTGTATCAAAGTTAGATCATCGTTTGAAGAGTGGCGTTCATACGCTCCCTCTTCCCCTCCTCAGTGGGGTCTTTTTTGCAATTGGCAGCTCTGTGCTTGATGGCAACTCTGAATCTCCCATCCTTCTCCCACCACCAGCGCCACCAAAAAAAAGAGGATCCTCAGAGTTTTTTCTACTTTGTCCGTGACTCACTTAAGTTTAGTCAAGTTCTCTGTTGTTCTTGCAGGAAGAATCCAGGAATCAGGAGGAAGATTGGAAGCTCCATCAGCGTCGACGTCTTCACTTGGACGACCACAAGATGAAGCAGGCGAGTCCCAATCTAAACAACAACAATAACAACAACAACAACAACAACAACGAGGACAACAAAGAGTCGAGGCAGCAGCACCTGCAGCAGCAGCAGCAGCAGCAACAACAACCCTCTGAAAAACAAGTGAGTCACGAAGCAAACACGAAAGGAAAATTGTCTCGTGCAAACGTGCCTTAAAACCGGAGCGGTGGAATTGGAACGCAAACACGCTTGTTTACAGACTCTTGTTTTTCTGTTTTTCTCCACTCCTCCTGGCCCATTACAGAGCCTCTACTAACAGCAACACAGTTTTTTAATTCTTTTGCGCAAGAAGAAGAAGAAGAAGAAGAAGAAGACAGAGCTCGGGACCCCCATGGTGCAAAAATACCGCAATAACAGGCTTATTTTTGAGTAAGAGAAAAAAAAAGGGGGGGGGGGGAAGGCCATGTTTTCGCTAGTTTTCGCCATAATAGCGGCTGCAGCAGCAAAGGTGTGTGCGTGCGTGGGCGCGCGAGCACGCGCGTGTGTGTGTGTGTGACAGGGCTGTTTTTGTTTTCCTGTTGTTGTGAAACAAGGCTCTGTTTGCACACACGCACGCATACGCACACATCAGGGAGGGAAAGGGGGGGTTGGGGGGGTGATGTGTTTCTTTGCGCTCGCCGTAAGTAGTCATTTACAAGCTCTTGGCATATTAGAGGCGTTAGAAGTGCTATAGGTTTGCACTATTCAAACAGTTGGGCAAAAGTCAAAACAAAGTGTAGAAAAATGCTCTTGAGACCAACAGCTTTGTTAGAGAAGGAGGAAAAAGAAGGCCCACCAAACCACAGGTAAAAATACCTGTTACAGGCATTTGACAGTCATGTCATAATGCACCAGACAGAATCATCTCTCAGTGTTGTGGCGAGGATTTAATGCAGAGAGAGTGAAAAATTGGACCGTGTAATTTTCGTGTACACAATCCTGACTTTTTGTTACCTGTTGTTGGCTGAGTCCTATCAAGTCTTTGCCTGTCAACTCCTCTTGTGGCAGCCGCCATAATAAAGTATCCTTTATGCAACAACACTAAATAAAGAGTTTTTTTGCGCAAGTTGTGTTTGGCAGGAGGAGGAGGAGGAAAATAATTCCATCAACCAGAAGGGGGGGGAAAGATGACGCTGATGTCTTCTCTTTGCCACTTTTTGCGATAATCCAAGGTTTCTTTCCCCTTTTACCCTTTTGACGGAAAGAGAAGCCTTCACGACTTTGCTTTTGCGCGTCTATCACAGCTCGCAAAACTATGAGTTTTTAAACTGTTTCTCAAGATATCGCGCTCCTGTGCACGCGCTCGCACACACGTGCGCGCGCACACACGCACGCAAGATTCGATTTAGTCGGACCAAAGAGTTTTTTTGGGCTCTCTCTATACTTCCTCTCTCTCTCTCTCTCTCTCTCTCTCGCTCTCACTCTCGCTCTCGCTCTCGCTCTCGCTCATGTCCGCGTGTGTTATATTCGTGCTCGAGCGCGTACGCGTGCGTGTCACTTGCGCTCGAGTGGTCGCGCAGACCTCTAAATTTTCACTTGTTTAGACAATCGAATTTTCGCCAAAGCTTGTTTTCCTTCCTCTCTCTCTCTCTCTCTCCCTTTCTTTTTTTGAGCATGCATGTTTAAGTGCGTGTGTGTGCGCGCGTGTGCGCGCGTGCGCGATTGAGCCGGATTCGATTTCGTGCAGTTCAAACAAGTGTACGAGAAATGGAAATACTAGATATTTCCAGGGGAATCCTTACCCACCTCAACTTTTAGCCCCTTTCAGTCGGAGGCCACGTTAACTCGGGAAGAATCAAAGTTGCTTGATTGATAGACAAGGAGGCAGCAGAAATAGTTTTTTGTCTCCTATTTTCGAGGCACGCGATCTCTGGGGGGGGGGCAAAAAAGGGGGGTGTCTTGGATGGGCTGTCTAGACTGTCTGATGGAGCATTTCAAGTAGTAGAAATAAGCATGAACGACGGACGCTGGCCAGAGTCACGCTCATACGTGCGCACCAAATCCATCGAGAAATGCTCTCTCTGCCAGGCATTTGAGAAAGCACCTCTTTTGTTATTGTTGCTGTTAACACCGCAGAAGTATTGAGACACGGCAGGAAGAAGACTTTCCGCTACATTTGTCAAGTAGAGTATTTGAATTGCCAGGCCAAATCATTGCTTTGTGACCATGTGCAGATTTGCCACTCACACACACATTTTCTGGAACTGGAGTAAACAATGACACATCTTGTGCCACACACATACGACTCGGCTCAACCTATTTTGGGAGAGTGGGGTTCAAAACACAATCGGGGGCAATCGGGGGGGGGGGAGGGGGGGGGGCGAGGACGGGGGTAAACAAGGAATGACGAATAAAGAAGGAGGCATTTGATATCAAAGTGCTAATAGCGGTTTTTCAAGTGTTTGTGAAGTGTGATTTTCCACATATGCGAACACGTGTGAAAAGGCGAGAAGAAGAAGCCATTTGCTTACATGTTGTTGCCCGAGTCATTGCCCTTTTTGTGCTCAAAGATGAGGCTTTCGCACTTGTGGCTGGCCTTAACTAAAGAGTTCGGGCTTCGTTACGGAAAAAGCAGCCACACTTGACTAACACAAAAGACCAAAAATGGCAGGAGCTTTTTTTGCCTACTCCCTTTCTCGTGGGAAAAACATTTGCCTTCTCAGATATTCTGCCAAAGACAAGAAGAAGAAGCGAAAAAACCCTCGCGTTTCCCGAGAAAACTCGCCTGGGAATGGCTGACGACGGATACTAAATAAATTGACATTTCCTGCAGGCGAATGCAAATTTTGCTGCCTTTTTTGCAATGAGGAGAGAGAGAGAGAGAAAAGGCCTCCTTAACTCTTTTAAATTTGGCCGTTTCTCGTACAAAGTGCAACGTGCCAAGGTCTCGTGCCAGGAAACTCTGGAGTTCACATTCCCTCATTGTAGATACATAAGCTTATTACTCGTATGCAACGCACATATGAGTGTATGTTTGACTGTCATTGTGTGATCTGACATGATGACCAAAAGTGTGCCAAGTTTCAGCAGAAATGGCGCAATTCGTCTATTTATTATCATTTTGCAAGGTGGTGCATCGTTAGGAGCGGGCTGCCCTCCACGAATGTGTACTGTGCGCAGTGCAGAGGTGCATGCACTGCACCCAAGTACATGTGTGGTACGTGTTGTCAGATTTCGTACTGAGGTCTGCACTGCCCCGTCGATTGATAGCTCGTTTTAATGCCCCTGCCAGTTCAAAGGCAGCAGCTCCACCAGACAGGACGTACTAAAGAAACATGATTGGTCAGTGCTGCCCCCCAAGAATAACGTGACTGCGGTGTGCAGAACAGCCTTTGCCATGTACTTCAGCTCCTTCATGCGAGACGCATAAGAAGAAAGTTTTTGTGCTTTCAAGTCATGACCAGAAATTTGTGTCTCACTGAGGCTAATTCTAGTTCTTGTCAGGAGACAGAGGAGACTCCACTGTAGACGGAGCACAAACGTCCGATGCCCACTTTTGTCTGGTCGAGACGCTCGGTCATCAAACATTCAACACACACGCACTTTTTGTGATCTTTCTCTCCCCTAGACTTGCACGCACGCGCGCTCTCTGGGGCGTATTTTCCCATAAACGTGCCTGCAAAATTCAGTGAGAAAAGAAAGCAGGGATTTTCCATCAATCTAAACTCATCATTGCAATCAGTTCTCTAAGATCTGGCCTCCCACGACAAATGGAGGAGGAAGAAAGTGCTTGAAGTCCAACAATTAAGGCACTGACTCGAGAGGATCGCGCGTGGACCGATTGTTACTCGAGTGAGCAAAAGCGGAACACCCTGTAGACGGGGGAGGATACCTGGACAGATCTTTCTCTCTTGTCACATGCTGCTTTTTCGACCCGCCCTGTAGCAGCAGATGGGGCAACAATCTCTGGATCTCCACTTGCCCATGATGCATATAAACAAGACTCTGTGTGAGACTGACTCAAAAGTGTGTAACAACTTCCTGCCATGAATGGGCCTTTTATTAAAGGAACCCCACCTGACACACACACCCATACACCTGTGCAGGCGGAATTCGGCTTTAACGTAACAGTGCAGACGTCCCAAGAAATTAGGGCTGGACATCTAGAGGTGACTTAACTAACTGAACAGTTGCGGTGAGGTCTTTTTGAAACGTACGCTACAATGTTGGCCGAGCTTGAAAATGCGAAGGAGGGGGATTTTCTCTTTTCCCCTCCCTTTTGTTTAGATATGAGTCCTGCATTGTTTAGATTAGCCCTGGCTAGCAAAACAGCCACTCTGTTGATTTTCTCCTTTCTCTGAGCTTGAGGCCTCCTGCAGAGCAAAAGCACTAAGAAGTATTAATGATAAACAAGGCACGCGCACAGACAAATTACGGCTCAAAAAATCATTGCTAGAGTCACTCCTCACCAGTTCCTGGTCCGTCATTTGCGTAGCACAAGCAAATTCCTGTGCTGTGGATTTTCACTACTAGGGTGGGCCCAAACACTAAAACCCGTTTGAATAAGCACCCTTTTCGCAGGGGACAGATGGTGTGGCAACTCTGCTTTTTTGCATGCACGGTGGAAGGGACTGTAAACAAAATAAACTAAACAACAATCTTCAACCAAGTCCTCGTCCTTGCCACGGACAACAGAAGACTTGAGTCCTCTCCGTCATGCAGTTTGAAGGCAGACTGATGCCATAAAGCTTCTAGAGACATCGAAGACCGTGGCATACAATGCCAAGAAGTGTCTCGAGGGCCTTGGAGATGCCGCGATGGACGAGGTTGACCACAATCCGTGATGAGCAAGGCCCTTCAGAGCAGAAGAGTTTGGCAACTTAGGATTTTGAGCCAAGCTTCCCAGCTCGCCTGATCTAAATCCATCCCGTTTGGGCAGAAGTGGAGAGTGAAACACATGCAGGAAGTCCCCCCTGTCAGCAAGACCTGCATGTCGGCTGTTTGGGCCGCCGTGACATCCGACTGTGTCATCAAAGTCAGCAGCAGCTTTCGCTCCCTAGTGACCTTTGTAGCACGCCAGAAAACAACACTCCTTTTATGGCTGAGGCTGAAAATCTCGTAGTAAAAAGTCCTTCTCTAAAATCTGTCATTGTGTCACAGAGTCCACTTGATATTTTTTTTGGCAAGAACGACTTGAGTGTTTGGGCCCGCCCTGGATTGATCCCACTGGCTTTTTTCCACCCTCCCTGTTCTCCTTTCCGAATAAGAGTCGATTTGCGCGCCAAAGCAACTGCATTTGATGCATTGACATATCTTTGTGGTGCAAAACCAAAGGAATCTCAATCTGGCGGGAGATATAGGTGACATTTGAATGTCAAATGGGGAGATGAGAGTTTTTTATGGACACATTGATTTGTCCACAGAGAACAAATGCCGAGTGAGTCAGAAAGAAAAGCAACCCGAGGAGAAGCTCCTCTCTCCACTGCTTTGTGCACTGCACTTTTTCTGACCCGCGGGATACCTTTTGTTCTATGCATGTCTTGATCGCGCTATACGGGGAACAGAATTGCTTTCCTATAAATTGGAAGCAAAAGAACAACTTTTTTTCTTGAGTGCTTGTGTGAAAAAGTTTCCTTGTTTTCCCAGTAAGGTTAATAATTGCCTTTTCTTAATAACTGAACAGAATCCTGGAATGATTCAAGTGAAGAGTGACCCCAACCTTCTCCTGGACAAGTCCAACAACCTCTCTTCACATCTCCAGATGATCCAGAACCAATTGGGACTCTCCTCACATCATCTTCAGTCCTTCATGCAGCAACAGCATCAAGTTTTGTCAATGCAGGCAAGAACTTCTTACAGTGCTTTCTGTTAAGACCTCAAATAATTCGCATTTTTGCCTAGAGCAGAAGGAGCAGCAGCACATTGCTAGTCGAAAGCAGCTTGAACAGCTGCTCCAGATGAATCTGTTCCAACAGGCGCAACTGGTGAGCTCCTCGGAGAGAAATGTGAATTCCTCGAGCTCCTTGGAGCAACTGCAAGCCCAACAACAGCAGCTGATGGCGCAACTGCAAGGCAGGACAGCAGGAGGGACGTCAGCAAGATTCTTGGTGAGTGAACAATAATGCCTGTGAACTTTGCTCAGCATGGCAAGCAAGACCCTAAGTCTGCCCATTCAGTCTCCCTACGGCCTCGCACGGTAAGAAATATAGGCAGACTTCAGACAGCAGCTCTTCTGCTTCTTCTGGAGTTAACAATATGAAAAGACCTGCCCGAAACTTGAAAACGCGAGGAAAATCAGGAAGTGACATTTGGACAATTGACAAATAGTATCCAACTTTGTGTAAGTAAATTTTGTCCTCCGAGGCCGTTTTGAGGTCACCTGCGGGTATCTGCGTGCCGAGGCCCCGAAGTTTGCCTTTCACCGCGACTTATACAGTACTTTTACAGCTTAATTGGTCCTTGCTCTGTAATGGACACAATTGTTGGGCACTTTAGAAATGAATGATGAATCATATTCTTAACACGTCAAACTGCAGGTTTTCGAAAAAATAAAAAAAAATCCCGAAACTTGCTATCGACGAATCCTTTCAGGAGACAGTCAAAAGGGACTCCAACGGGTTGGAGCAAGAGCAGAGCAACGGCCACAGCAACAGCATGAGTCCCTCGCCTCCCGGCAATAGCAACAAATGCGGCCAACACCCGCTGTTCAGCCACGGCCTCTGCAGGTGGACTGGCTGCGAGACCGGACTCGACTCGCTCGCAGATTTCCGAACCCACCTCGAGCGCGAGCACGTCCTCAACGACCGCTCCACGGCCCAAGCTCGAGTGCAGGTAAGCAATCAACGGTAATTGGGCGTGATTACTTATGGCAGGCGGCAACCAACACGCTCGAGCGCTGCTTCGATGATTGTTCCAGCAAACTCAGACTGATTTACGTTCTCAAGGCTCGTAGGGGAGACGCAGGTGTTCAATTTCAATCGTTGTTTCGGTGTCACTGTCATGCTTTACAGCGGATATGACATAAGTGTGCTAATCATTTAAATAATCACACAAGCGAGTGTTCAAGCAAAGCCACAAGAGGAGCTTAAGCTAACAACACTTAAGGAAGCCGAAACTGCAGTGATAACTGTACTATACCACATCAGTACGATTACAGTAAAAACAACTTGTAACTGCAAGCAATGAACCCTGCTTACCTGCTGTCCACTGCAATTAAGCCTCCTTAGTCTTTATTTACCTACTTAGCTAAGATCCTGATCTTTATGTGAAGGTCCAGATCGTCTCGCAACTCAAGATCCAGCTGCGCAAGGAGGAAGAGAGACTCGATGCCATGATGGAACATCTGCACCCAACAGGCAACAACAAGGAGGAGCAGCAGAAGCAGGCGGCCGCCGGTGCCGCACAACAACCTCAAGGGCTAGACGCGACGGCAGCCGCGGCAGCCGCCGCGGCGTCTCTGCTAGGCCTGCACGGCCTCGTGCAGCCGACACCCACGACAACTACAACTGCATTTCCGGGATTCTCTGCACCACCGCCGTCGTTGACTCGTGCGCCGACGCAAGCTGCTCCACCGTCAGCCCAAACCAATGGCGTCGTCTCCAACAGATTCGCTGCCTCGCCGCCCATGGACAAGCCGAAACTGCCTCCTGGTAATCACGCTTAATACATCACTTAATTAGAGGGGCCTCTTCTTGACGATTCCTTGTCCTTTTAGTGCCATATCACCATGATGACTTATCCTCTTCGTCTCGTGGTCTCGTCGGATCCAGGGCAGCATTAGGGGATGGCGTCGGCGGCCGAGGCGGCGGGTGCGGTGGGATTGACCCCGAGAACGACATTGCCCGGAACCGCGACTTTTACCGCAGCCAGGACGTGAGGCCGCCCTTCACTTATGCAGCTCTCATCAGACAGGTACCGTATGCACAAAAAAGCACACGTGAGGCCTTGGCCATTGGCGTGTGGTCAGACAGACACAGTGCAGGAATACCCCGTATTCCACGGCATCTTGCCACAAAAGTATGCGTACATACAGGGTGCCTCATTGACACTGCAATTGAGAAGAACACCTCTCTAATTACTTCTGTATAAAATTGGCCAAGCACGATGCGTACAATATAACCTGTACGTTCGTGAGAAATTCTACAGAGTCACATAGTTCATAGAGTCTTGTCGCTACATGCGTTTTCCAGCTTAGTGATGGATTTCAAGCCTAAAAGTCGAGCTTTTGGGCGTTAAGAAAAGCTGGGCTTTGGCTCGTGAGGACAAAATGGTGCCTCGAGGGCTTGTTTTTGTCGAACTAGAGAGTACCCACTTTTTCCTTGGAGGCAAAAGAAAAAGACAACGGGGGTAACTAACTCAAGGGGCGATGCCAAGCAAGATTTCGCGACATTATTCCATTCTGTCAGTGGGTAACTTCGTCTTGAAGTAGAATTAGTGTTTGCTCCTTATGCGACCGTTTAGCAGAATCAACAATCTCCCTGCCTCCACCAAACTTCATGTGCGTCTGATACAGGGTGGGGCGATGAAAACAGTCAAAGAGCTATGAGAATGCAAGGACACAAAAAAGTCTGAGGAAAACAGCTCCAGGGCATCCGGCTGAATTTTGCAAATGCAGAGCTGGTATGAAGTCAAGCTCACCTGTGGCCTCAGGCTTGAGCTCGATTCTCAAGTCCAGCCAACCGTCAAAGGCTTCGTTTCACTTCAGCCTGAACCCATCACTAAGTATCTCCAGCACTGACGCGATGAAGGTGGAGAAAAAATCAATTTCTTTTCATAGCAAGAGCAAAAGTTTGGGCCATAACTGTGCTCTCAAACGTACCCACCTACTGTACAGTACTAGTGCTTAACTTTTGCAAAGTATGAAATGCGTAGTGTGCACAAAAGATTTATGTTAATGAATGTTACGTTCTTTCAATATTTTCCTCGCATATGATGAATTACGCCTCTCCCGCCTTTTTGTGTCCGTCTCTTTTTTATGCCAAGACATCAATATTCAAATCAGGGTCTGGAGGAAGAGAGATCGACAGATTTTTCTCTGCTTACGAACGCATAAATGTCGCGGGATACAGAAAGAGCAGGAAAATCAATATGCGACATCCTCTGAGTAATGATTTTTCTCTTTGACGTTCGTTTCCCGCCACAAAACATGCAATTTATCTCTATTCATCGCTTCACACTTGTCTGGAGACTGAGAGAGACAACATTTTTTTTTCTTTTTCAGGCCATCATCGAGTCTCCAGATCGACAGTTGACGCTGAACGAGATCTACACGTGGTTCCAAAGCACCTTCGCCTACTTCAGGCGCAACGCGGCTACCTGGAAGGTAATCATTGCTAATGACGGCCCCGCATTGCTTGATCACGTCGCTGACTGACCCATTCCCCGACCCTGCAGAACGCAGTGAGACACAACCTGAGCCTTCACAAGTGCTTCATGCGCGTGGAGAACGTCAAGGGCGCAGTCTGGACCGTGGACGAGGTCGAGTACCACAGGAGGAGGCCTCAGAGAGGAAACAGTGGATCGAACAGGTGAGGGAGGGACTATTACTAGAGCTCTTAGTATCTTGTTGGCAACTCTTTTTTTTCATGTAGCAGCAGCATTTGCTACAAGGACTTGCCTTGACCCTTTGGCAGCTCCTTGGGCTTTGGATTCGTCAGAGTCCCTCGATGTTTGTGCCTGTCAATGTTGTTCTTCCTCTTGTTGAGGCAAAGTTTGAAAATGTCGATAGCAGTCAAGAACTTTAGTTACTGAGAAATTTGATAATTGATGAGGGACGCAGCTTTGCATAGAAGGGTGGCTTGAGCAGTAACTGCAAGGCCGACATTTCGCTTTCAGGCAGATTTTGCTTAAAGTCTAGTTCTGAAATATCCTCAAAAGTGGTCAAGCACATACGGCCTTCGAGGCCGCATATTCGAGGCCACAAGGGCCGCATATTGTTTAGCATGGCAGGATCGATTCCTGCTCAGTAAACAACAATTATTGTGCAATCGCTGGCTATGCAGCGAGTGCTCGATCACGTCTAGAGGCCGCGTAAGAGTGACAAAATGTCTCGTCGCAGGTCTCAAGATGAATGTGTTTCTTTTTTAATCTCCAGCAACCATTCCAAGAGTCCTCCATTCTCATCCAGTCCTTCGCTGTACTTGGACTCGTCGGCGCCCCCTTCTTCTTCGACGACCGCTCCGCCCAGTTCGGGGTCCGCGCAGCCGCCGCCGTCCTTGCACCATCCGCCCCCGCACTCCGCCGCGGCCGCCGCGGCTGCTGCGGCAGCTGCGGCCGCGGCCGCGCATCACCACCATCACTTCGGTGCTTTATCCATGGAGCAGCAGGCGGCGTACTTTCACGGACTTGCAGCGTCCGCGGCCGCCGCGGCTGGCCCGTTTGCTCGAAATGGCCTGCACGGACTGGCGGCGGCAGCCGCCGCAAATGTCTCGACGTCGTCGTCGTCGCCTGGGATGATCGAAGACCGGTGAGAAATTTTACGCCACGATAGCTCTGCAAAAGTAACTTAAACAAGGTTTGTTTCTCTGGCCAAGCACGATTGTACACACCTAGAAGTACAGTGGATCATTTCAATATTTACCTTTTCCCCATAGATTGCCGCCTTCAGTGGCGAATCTTTCTTCGAGACCTTTTTAGGGGAGCTGACGAGGGTTTAATCTTGTCATAACTTTAATCGTTATAAAATGATGCAGCATGAGTGAGTCACCTTAAACTTTGTTATTTAGACACCAATCAACTTACTTACAGACAAAAGGAAAGCCGGTTCCTGAATTCCGAGTCTCCAACGTCGATCAAGCAGGAGCAGCAAGAAAATCACGACGATGACGCCACCAGTGATGGCGACGGCGGCCGTGATCTCGTGATTGACGGAGGCGGAGACATCGTGATTGACGGCGAGGAAGATATTGCTAAGGCCAAGGATTTGACCCAAGTTAAGAAAGAAGAAGAGATCTCAGTCAACGACGATTAAGCATTAATATGTACAGGGTGGTCCGAAAGAAAAAAAAATATCCGTCTCTCGTATATGCGCGCGCTGGCAGTGACTACAGGGTGTTCATCCATACAACACGAGCATTTGTGTGTATAGTCAAGTTGCTGCAGCGAAGTCCTTGATGTCCTGGTGGAAAAAAATAACTATGTGTGTGTATTAATACTCGTACGTAGTGCTTATTACCTGCACTTTACTCGTCATAACTCATGTGAGCATTATAGATGTGTGTGGCGGACGCAAATATATTACAGCAATTCTCGCGTGGACGCCCTGTACGGCAGCAGCAGCAGCAGTAGTGGAAACAGTGACCAAGTACATACGTAGGAGGTATAAAAGGTTTCGTGAAATAAGCAGCGATCTTCCTCGCCGCTGTCGTCGTCCGTCGGTGGCTTCTGCCGCACGCACGCGGTGCACACGAGCTGGCAGGTGGACGCGTCATGACCGAAAGTGGTTGCCAACATGCCCATTTTTCCGACGTTTTGGGCGCCTCAATTGTGAGCGGACCCAGCCCAAAGTGCAGAACATTAGTGTCTTTTTTTTCCCCCTATGTCAAGCGGTAGAAAGCAGACAGGATAGAAGATGGAAGTCGGGGAAGCTCCAGCATCCTTCATTTTTGGCTAAAATCAACACCCGTTTGTTATTACTGCAGCGCCAGGGCAAACAGAGGCAAGCAACCAAGCAAGCACACTCGGAGACGTCGACATTTTAGGTGGAGAAGCCAGATATGAGGCTGGAGTAAAAACAGAGCACGACCATGCGAGCAAACACTTTGCCAGCCTCGTCCTCGAGCGGGGGCGAGGACGCCTGGGCGGAGGCCGTTAGGTTTATATAGAAAATTGTCCCTGAAGATGCATAAATTTCCGAGATGTGTTGCTCATAAGGAGGAGGAAGGAAAGGCAACAAGAGGGGGAAAAGGCAAATTCAATTTCCTGTGAGGAGAGATCGGAAAATAAGCGAGTACAAAAAAAGCGAGGAAAAACAGAGAGGAGGAGGACGACGACGAGGAGAAGAAGTTGATGGCTCATCCCTGGCTTGGCTGCCCGGGGATGCGTTTATTATTGACTTTGCACACGGTATTTTCGCACACCCCGCTTTTTTGGGGCACACACCTCGCCCGGGCAGAAGGGGTTAACAGAGGGCTCCGCACCTTCCGTGTTTTCAGCCTCGGTTTACCGGGTCTGCATTAGTCCCGGTGAAGCAGAGCAACAACGTCACTGTGGCGGAATCAGACTGCTCCTTGCGCGCGTCCCCCTCCATCACCTCCATCCATCCATCCATCCATCCAGTCCTTCTTCTGCTCGTGCAAATTTCTCAAAAGCGATATTGACACAAACTTTCCCTTGCCCCCTTTTTTTTCCGGAGGGAAAAAGAAGAGAGGAAGAGACTCTCTAGGCTCTCGCATAGGCCGGTTTCCGCCCAGCAGGAAAGATTCCTCAGCAAACGAACAAAGGAGAGCACGTTGAGCCACAAACATGCCGGGCGCCGGGTCCGCCGGGCGGATGGGCGCCGGACGCCCCCCGGACGAGCCCGGGGAGGGAGGCGCGGCTGCGGCGGGCTGCGGCTGCCGACGCATTTCTTCGCGGCTCACACGTTCTCTACTTATCAGATGCGGAAAGAACGAATATTTGATATCGCATGAGAAAGGAGGAGGGTTGAAAGCCGGGGGGGGGGGAAGAGAAACGATGCTAATTTTGATATCCCTTTTTTCTCCTCAAGAGAAAAGAGAACAGAGAAGCTCTCGCTTGAATTATTACGAATCACTATCAGCAGAGAGGTGAAAAGGAGATTTTATTTGCTTTTCCCGAAATTAGGGAGAAGAAAAGTTTGAAAAGAAACCGTTGGAAGAAGAAGGACGCATTCGTTATTGCGCTTCACCCATCAGAAAATAAGACTGTTTTGCTCACATTGGATGAGGGAAGAGAAGAAGGACCAAATCTGCATTTCTTTCCCCTTTTTTTGTTTCAAAACCTGCAGGCGAAATTGCTTTCTCTTTGTGTGAGCTGAGCAAAGGTTGGTCGCTCGGTCGGGCTGGCATAAAAGTTATGCCTGTGCTTTTGCTCTAATTATACTTTAGATTTCCCTCGCAGTTCGGTAATTATCTTTTACGACCTCTCTTTTCTTCTAAAGCGGCTGCATCTTCAAGAGTTTTCCCCCATTAATGAAGATACAAAGCCCCTTTTTTCCTCTCCCCTCTCGATGTTGTCACCAAGTTTAATGAACATTTTCCAATTAATTCTTTGTACAGTTTTCATTAGGGAGAGAGAGAAAAATCTGAGCTGAGCAAGAAGAGGGAATTTGCATTTCTTTCGCTGTCACTTCTCTTAATTTCTTCCGCCACCAACCAACCAGCAAATGTCCCCACCAACAAAAAGAAAATGAGAAGAGAAAGAGACCATTTAGGGTACTAAATATACTGTAATGAACTTCTCTCTCTCTCTCTCTGTCTCTTTAGAATCTAACTCTAAAGTTTAGCCTAGTCCGGGACGTTTTTTTGTCAGATCCAGACACAAACTTGGAGCTGCGCAAGCATTTCTCGACCCCCAACCCCACTGTGGCTGTTGAGACGCTGTAAACTTTGTTCCACCCACGGTCAATAATTATGTACAGAGACAATATCGAAGTAAACGACTGTCCGATAAAGCTATAAATGGGCGAAATGCCTTAGTCTGGATCCATTTCCAGTATCAGTGGTGACCATTAGCGCGTTATCGCCCGCACACATCTTGACAAACTTTCTTGTATAAAATGTATTGTCCAGATAGATGCTTTCAGGGGAGAAAAGTGCTGAGAAAGCAGCAGAGATCGAGGCTACTTCTGTATTGAACACGCACGCGCATTGATGGGTGGACAAAGCATCATCGGGGACGAGAGCGAAAAAAAGCTCTCCACCGGACACCAGGAGCCAATAGAGGACCGTGGCAACTGTGCAGGCTTTCGGACAGTGCTTTAAAGTTGCTCAACAAAAGTCATGTGTTCGTCTCCAAACTTGGAGCAGTCGAGTCCCCCCTTCCTGATGGATGGACCACACACGTCTGGTCGAGTCGCACTTCCAATTTGCCGAACCTGCACTTGACATTGGTGGTCGTCACTTGGCGGAATTTACTACGAGCTCGAATTTATCATTACAACTACATATCAAAGTCATTCCTGTTTTTGTTGCTGTCCCCCCGCCCCCGGGGGGGGCGGGCGCGGGCCGTGGGGGTGGGGGGGGTGGGGGGGTCCGGGGG
>JAAUXU010059817.1_pt1 | contig 17198 bp, 12 predicted proteins | sample 7278151 | NCBI WGS metagenome assembly JAAUXU01 (sample SAMN14350113, study PRJNA611818) | marine sediment metagenome | isolation source: surface marine sediment (1.8m) | place: French Polynesia: Moorea | collected 2018-08 | reverse complement strand
TACTGGTTGACACATCCTGGCCCTATAACACAAGTCATATCAATATCGAATTCGTCTGACAAGTACTCTATGATAGACTCACCTTTCAACCACCAAGCCCATTTTTTCACATCCGTTATGAGAAGTATTTTAGGCTTTCTATTCGCTGGCACTGGAATAAATTTTATCTCTGGAACTGGAGGAGAATTTATTGTCTCTGGCATCTTCTTAGGAGTTTCAGAAGATACCGACTGAGACACACTTCTCTTCTGGCCCTGAGTAGTTATTGTTCGTGTATCTACGGAGTAGTCAAGACTATCGTCAACCTGAGTAGTCAATTCCAATTCAGCTATTTTCTTCTCTATCTGTTTCTTACTGAATTGATCCTTATTAGTCTTGAGTTTTTGGTTCTTTAGCTTATTAAGATCCTTCTTCAACTTTAGTAATCTCTTCTCTGACATAGTTTGCAACCTCGACAACATACCATCTCCGTAGAACTCTCGTATGTCTCTTTTTAGTTGTTCTAGCTCTACATTATTCATAACACTTCCTAATTATATCTGTGGCGTATTCAACAGTAAACTCAGGAAAATATTTTTTCATGCGCTCAAATATTTCCTCTATAATTGGCCCTCTGACTTTCCCATATAGACTAACATAGTAATCCATCTCTTTCAAGTCCTTCATAATCAGATTCTTAAAGAGTACATGGAAAAATCTATGCTCGTCAGGAAGCAAAGGAACACATCCTTGATTCATTGCAATGAAGTAAACTGGATTGAAGTATCCAACCTCATAGATGTTACGTGAACCGTTGATAACCGTGAAGTTAGAGCAAGTATAATCAGGTAGTACTTTCCCTTCGATAAAAATCAAGCCATTCTTCTTATACTCTTCCCTCTTGAAATCAACGATATTCTTAGTATAATACGCAACCTTTTTATCAGGAAATAGCCTTGCGTATTCCTTATACCACTTCTCGAAACCTTCAATTTTGAACTCCAGGTTTTGAGAGATATCGATGACATCATAGGATCTCTCGTCAGTATCTAAAACAGAATAATACGAACACCACTCAGGTAGATATATAAATTCCGATCTATTAGTCATTATAGCTGGCTCAAATAGAAATACTCTATGCTTCCTCATCCAGGATACTTCTTTATGAGTCAATGAAAAATGCCTATCAAAAATGACTATAGGAATTTTTCTAACGTGCTTCTCAATCAACTGAGCCTGATAGAGGAAGTCTTTTTCTAGACTAGGCGGCACCCAATCCAGAAAAAGACCGTCCATCTTTTCGGCATCTGACCCGACATCCAACATCTCATAAGGCATGTTAAATTTCTCAAGAAATACCTCATCCATTGCCTTGGAAAATATTCCGATCATGACTAGCCATCCTTTTTCAGAACACTCTTCTTCTTAGGAGTTGTTTTCTTCGGCTCTGGCTCTTTGGCTTCCTGCATAGCAGCCTCACGAATCTTGGCACCTTTGATTATCTCATTTCTGACTTGATCACTCAAATGATGCACAGCACCCTGGAAACCAAGCTGGTCAATTTTGAATCCCTTGAAATCAGAGATATTCAGTCTCAGGAATTCAGCCAATGACTTCACTGCTTCCTCGCTGTTAAATGCAACGATACCAGCAGAGTAAATCGCATTGTCCTTTCCATCAATCTCATAGTCAATTTTAAATAGACTAATCCCATGTCGTTCTTGCTCTTGTTTATCCATAACTAATTGTCCTCCTTTAGTGATTTTTCAAGCACATCGAATACAGGAGCATACTCAATAGAGCTACCCTGTTTACTGATTACTTGATAATATGATATTTCCTGACCTGGAGTTTTACTTTGCTTCTGAGCAACTACAGACTTACCGTAGAGGAAGAAGTCTCCAAGCTCAAGTCCGTCAAAATCTTCTTGTGTTTCTACTTCAACCAATCTTTGAAAGTGATTCTGTCTCATTCTTCTACATCTCCGTTTTCGGCTCTTTTCCTCTCCTCATAAGGAACCAGAAAGTCATTCCTACATTGTGCTACACACTCCGTAAGCTCACCGAAAAAGTTCTTATAGTTATTGTAACTAGGAATCACCTGAAACTTACAAAACTTGTATAAGATATAGTTCAAGTCACCATCAGCGTTGATTCCTGCGTCTACCATTGCCTGATACACTTTATCCAACTCAGGTCTTTTATGGTCTTCTACAAATGGCATGTTAATCCTCCTTAACAGTTTTGAGCTTCTTAGGCTCCTTTACTTCTTCTTCTTCAAGAAGTTCTTCTGCTTCCTGTACCTCCGCTGAAACGCTTGAATAGCCTGAATCCGCAAGCCAGTTATCTATGTCTTTTTCCAACTGTTCAAAACCATCTCCTTCCAGGGCTTTCGTTGCGTTCATAACGCCTTGTCCTAACTTCTCACCCTGATAGCTATACCAAGATCCCTTGACTTCAATGAGTCCAGCATCTATGCCTAGATCGACTATGCCAGCATATGACCTCACACCTTCCTTGTAGTCAATCATGACTGTTGAAGTCTGGTACGGAGGATACATTCGATTCTTCAAAGTGGTAGCAATAATTTTGTTGCCAATCACTGGCCCTTTCTCTCCTTCTGTCAATGGTTCTTTTTTCAAACTCACGATGACAGACGGAAATAGCTTCATAGCTTTTCCTCCACCTATCTGATCTGGCATAGGAACCTTTGATGGTTTCCCATAATAATGACCTGTAGCAATTCCAATGCAATTCTGGTTGATACAGACATTCAAAAAAAGTTTAAGAGTACTTCGAATCTCTTTTTGTAGTAATCCTTGATCTGCTTTCGGAGTTCCCTTCAAAGCATCGTCATAAGATTTGAGTTTCTCCAAACCACCAACTGAGTCAAGACCAATGACTAGTTTCTCCTCTCCAGTGGCTTTGATCTGTGCAAGTATAGACTTGACTTCGCTGATCCAGGGAGTGTAGACGTAGAATAAATTATCCGTATCCAGACCCCACCTTTTACAGAAAGCCTCGTCACATCCACCTTCTGTATCGATTATAACTGGCTTGAATCCCTGTTTCTGTGCATTCACCATACACAAGACCATGAAACTTGACTTCATTGTATGCTCTGGCCCGACTATTGCCAACAGGTTACGAGACATAATTCCTTTGTCTAGTGATCCTGAAAGCGCACGATTCAAGTCTTTACAAGGAGTACTGATAGAGAATCTATCCTTGGCTATAACGCTTTTGCTCATGACAGACGCATGGACACCACTCACATTTTTGTCGATATTTTTTTGTAACGCATCAAAAAAATCCAACTTCTCTTCTTGTTTCTTCTTAGGCATATTACCTCCTACAGATTAATGATAAATTCTTCTTCCGTCAAAAACTGCTTTTCCTTATATTTCTTCAAGTCCTCTAAATCTTTATCTCTGGCCCATTTGGTTTTCCAGTATAATATCTGATCCAACGCCTGGAGCCTGAGTCCTTGATAAGTCTCTCCTTCTCTTACATCTGCACTCAAAAATAAACAATGAGCAAAAGGATTACTACACTCCAGAGAGATATACTCACCACTCACTACATTCTGTTCAAGAGTTACAAAATCTATATCACTAAATTTTTCACGTTGAATGACTCCGTATAACTTGAGCGCCAGTCCTCCACATAACAACCTTTTAGGATGGATCTTTTGAACTCTTCTCGCTTGCCTTATTGCCTTCGTTATAAACAAGTCCTTCTTAGGAAATTCTTTTTTCTTCTCTGATAGTGCGCCAATATCCTCTATATCAGCTATATCATCAAAAGCCTCCTCAGTCATACGAAAGCTATTACTACGAGAAGCAGAAGTAGAAGAAGCAGACAAAGAAGCGAATTCGTCTTCGTCACCGTATTCACTATGAACATCAGCTTGAAGACGTTCTTGAAAAGTTCTTCTATTTTCTTCGGAGCTACTTCTTAATTCTCCTATGAATCTATTGACCCACCTTCTAGCCATTTATACCTCTACCCTGCTGTATCCGTTTTCTTTTATAACATGGTACTGATGATCGATCAACTCCGTATCGATCTCCGACCTATGCGAGATAATGAAAAACTTACCATTGGCTTCTCTCTGCTTTACCCTAACGATCTTCAATACTTCTCCGATACCTTGACCGTCAATACTACTATCAAGTAACTCATCGAATGTCAAGAGATCTGGAAATATCCCTGCCTGAGTCCTAGCTATGTCCAGGAAACCAAGCTGAATAGCTAAGTCAATTCCTCTACGTTCTCCACCGCTCAATGAGTCATATGTAGCCTTAGTTATTCCTGGCCCTTTGATCTTGATATCCAACCAGCGATCTATAGCTACATAGAAGGCATAGTCAACTTCTGACAAGTAGTAATTAGCTTGCTGATTCAAGTAAGGCATGATCTTAGAAATCATATGCTGTTTAATCATCTCATCCTTCAAGAGTCCTTTGATCGATTTGAGATAATCCTTGAGAGTCAAGTGTTTCGTCATACTCTCTTTCAGTTCTTCGGCTTTTTCAGCAAATGCTGAAATTTGAGATTTTTGCTCCTCGATCATATCCTTGAATGAATCTATATTCTTCTTCTCTACCTTGACTTGAGTCTCAAGCGTTTCGACTTCTTTTTTCTTAGCCTTGATCTCAGCTAAATCGACCTTTAGCTCTTTCCATTTATTATGGATAGGAGTAACTTCTTCTCCTGTTTTGTTTTTGAGTTCTGTTTTCTTCTTCTCCAGGATCTCCATACTTTGGCGAAATCCAGATAACTGATCATATAGATCTGAGGTATCAGTCTCCGTAACCTTCTCAATCTTGACTCTCAGTTTAAGCATAGTATCTTTAAGTTCCTGGACTACCTCCAATGATGAATCTATATTATTTAATTCCTCATCGATTTTAGAAATTTGCTCATGTAGTGATTCCAGTTTCTTCGTCCTATTAGTAATCTTCCTCTTGCATGAACCGATCTCTTTTCCATAATGAGCTTTCGGATCTTTTACCTCAGTGCCACATACAGGACAAACACCCTCTTTTAAGAGATCCAGATTTTTCTCCAGATTCCTTTTATCTGTCTTTAGCTCCGTTATCTCTTTATCTATCTCATGATGCTCATCCAAAAGTTTTTGCTTTAAAGATGTTTGCTTCGCTTTGACATCCTTTAATTTGTTATGCTCCTCCGTAAGCTGATCTGGAGTACCATGCTCCTCCTCCATCTCTTTTATCTCTTTCTCAATTCGTAGGTTATTAGCTATGATATCCTCAAGAGACTTAGCCTTCGCAATGTCTTCCTCGATACGGCTAATTTTAGTCTGTACCTCAGTTTCCTTCTTCTCTACCAACTGGATCTTATTCCTCAGAGACTCTTCCTTCTTAGCAATCTGCTCTGACAGTTTATCGATCTCTTCTTCTAAATTAGGATTGTCCTCTACAAGCTCCGCAAATTCAGTCTGTAGCTCTGCTAACTCTTTCTCTATCCTGGCTTTCTGTTTTATCTCATCCTCATACCTAGCAATCATCTGTTTAGCTTTCTCAGCTTGAGCGATTTGAGACTGAATCTTGATCTCCGTTTCTCTGAGCCTGGACTCTATGTTTCGTAACTTCTCATTACATATCTCATTCATTTTGGAGAATATAGTCAAGTCAAACATACGCTCCATGAGCTTACGTTTTTCGGGCTTCTTCATGGATAATATATTGGCTGACGAGTTACTATTGCTATGTACTAAAGAAGTAAACATCTTCAAATCCATACCGAAGATATCATCTTCAAACATGCTCTGGTAATCTTTAACATGAGCCGTTTGATCCAATAATGAGCCGTTTCTGTAGATCTCCAGTTTGTCTGGCTTTATAGCTCTCATAACTTCATACTTGTTATCATTGATACCAAAACGAAATACTACTTCACATTGCTTCTTGTTCTTCCAGTTTACTATCTGCTCTTTTTTGATATCTCTAGCTGTCTTACCGAAGAGCGCAAATATAATGGACTCCAGGAATGAACTTTTACCAGCACCATTAGATTTATTCCTGGCAGCATCCCAACCAGTGACAAAGTTAAGACCTGTCTTCAAAGGAATATCTTGCCACTTTGATCCGAATGACAGAAAATTTTTAAACCCCACAGATTCACAATTAATTTTCATCTGCCTCTCCCATGATCTTTTTAAACATTCCAGTCAACAAAGGAGTCTGGATATTCTCTGGATACGTCTGAGATTTAATGTACTCCGTTATCATCTGTTCTCTGTTCTCTACTATAGCCTCATCTTGCTCTACTCCCTCTTCTGTCTGTATCTTAGTGAAGTCAATAGAGTAGGCAAATGGATTATGCCTCAATACCTTATCCTGTAGCTCTTGATTCTTAACAGTTCCATAGTCCTTATCGAATACTAGTCGAATCACGTTACCTTTGATTTGCTCGTCCAGGAATTGTGCGCTACAGTCAAACTCCAAATTGTAGGCAACTATCTTTTTGAACTTAGGAGCCTTCTCGTACTCTATGAACTCAAGCTCTCCATTATTAAAGGTATGGAATCCTCTCATGCTATCGGCATCATGGAAAGTCTGACCATACGGAGCGCCTAGATAAACTATATTGCCTTGTTTAGAAGGTGTATGGAAATGACCCGATAGGACTAGCTTGTAGTTATGGAATTTCTGCTCGTCCATACCAGTCTTGCATACATAGGTATCATTCATATGGAAACCGTTGATAGCGAAATGACCGAAAGCGTATGCTCCTACGTCATCGTCTGGTGGATAACCCCAAGGGAAGAGAAGTATACCTTCGTTCTCATCTATTAAGGTAGGCTTATCGATTATCTCTATATGACTATATTCATTGAAAAGCTCTAAACTGGTAGGGTGAATTTGATTCTTAAAATAACAATCGTGGTTGCCTACTACAATCCTGGTATGTATATCTCTGCTGACACCAAGGACTTTAGCTATTCGGTGGGCTGCGTGTTGAGTCTTAGTATTTAGGCTTTTGCGGTTATCGAAGAAATCTCCTAAGTGTAGGATCTCTTTGATATCGTGCTTATGGCAGTAAACTACCATGTCCTTAAAAAACTGCAAAACTATATCAAGCCATTTGTCGGCATCTTGATATAGTCCTAAATGTGTATCCGTAACAATTAATCTCTTCACAGCTTGTCTCCTTTTAACTAGACTGCTTTATCTAATATCTCTCCTCCGCTCATTTCTTCTTCCTCCTCCGTTTTCGTTTTTTCTTTTTACCTCTAATCGATTGATAATCAATAGCTGAAATATTGAAATACTGCACTTCGGAATCGAAACAAACATCTTGAGTCAAGAAATCTAAATTCTTATAGCATACATCCTTTATATTAGAATGCTTCTTCTGTTTCGAGATATAGTTCAAAAATGCATTATGAACTACCTTGCTAAAATAAGCAAAAGGGTTCGCACCCTCTTTATCCACGTCAAAGTTATGCATGTATTTTATACAAGTTAGAACAGCGTCACAAATCATATCATCTTTCCATGAATAACCAGCGAAACTGCCTTTCTCCGCATATCTACTAGCTATCAACAGAAGCATCTCACCTAACTCTTCTGATTTACGTCCTGTATCCCTGTACCGCTTAATCTCTTCCAACAGCTTCGCATTGTCTACATAGTTCATTTAAGCACCTTTATCCCATAGAAGTTACTCCTTTCCTTTTTTTGCTATACATTATAGCAATATTTGAACTATTTGTAAACGTATTATTTTTCAGGAAGTTGATTTTTTTCGTCTTTCTCCTCGTTAAGTTTTTCAGCTATCGGTATTAATATCTTCTCAGCTTGCTTAACAGCTTTATCTTTGGATGTCAAGCCAAGATTCGCCATTACATGAAATGCTGTAACGGTTTTCAGTTCTCCTATTTCTGCCTGGACTCCGAATGTCCTCTGATGCATAGCTTCCATATTATCTGCCATGACATTAAAAGCACATAGCTCTACTGGAGTAACTTCTTTAGTTACCTCATTAAATCGAGTTCCTCTCCTGTATAGAACGCAATCACTACGACACTCCTTAAACTTATTCAAAGGACATTTGCCCTTCTCATCTTTCTTATCTAACATATTACCTCCTCACATTAATAAGCGTTTTTCTGTTGTCTAGTCATATTGTAACCACTTGGTCGCCAGGATGCCGCTGTAGCATTACCGAAGACATCACCATGATTATGAGCGTTTCCTCCTCCTGTACTCGCTGTATTGCTGAAAGTACCATAAGAGTCACCACCCCTACCGACATTACTACCAGTGGTAGACATAAAATTAGAAAATCCAGCTTGAGGCCCATGCGTATGCGAAGGCATCTCAGATATAGTCAATGTATGATCCCTACTGGCATGGATATGATCTGGTTGCGTCCATGTGCTTCCAGCTTTCGGCCCATTGGTTGAATCCGAAATATAGACAAGTACATCGTCTATGGTAGCTAGTAAAGTCCAACCAACTATGGAAACAGCAGAGTCCATAAGCATGATCGTACCAGCAGGAATTACTTCTCCCTGGATAGTAGGAACATCAGATTGTAGTACTAATGTACCACCTTGATCTGGATTAGTCAAACCACCTTCTGTAGCAGACGCTATATCGATCCATCCAGCCGAAGTACCAAATGATAATGTCTGAGTATCTAAAGCAAATATGATCCTTCCAATATAATCACTAACAAACGCTGGTTTGGTACTGACACGCTCGACTAAAAATTCACCTACTGTATTAATACCGTGAAAATCCATTTTTAATTCTCCTTATTCATTTTCTCTTCTAACTCTCTCTTCATTTCAGTCAAAAAAGAATTCGACTCAAAAAATTTCATCTTAATTGCTTCTACCTTCTTCTTGTTTAACTTCTTTACTTCTTTATCTATCTCACTGCTCTCTAACAAATCAAAAGTCAAACCAAATTTCTTTTTGCCTAGAAGTTTATTAAGATCATCTATCAATTCAACCGCTTCGTTGCGGATACCAAATTTATCTTTAATTTTGCGTACCAATTCGTCTTCGGACTTCTTAACAATTCCGACATTGAGCTTTCTGAAATCCTCTATGTCATGGTCAACAAAATTCTTAAACTTCATAATACTATCCCTTCGTTTATATTTATATTTTTTCTACTAAATTATGCATATTCCAGCTTAATAACAGCAGCACTTCTTCCTGCCAAACCAATATAATTTGCTTGAACTACATCTACAGTCGATGCCTCATTTATACCTGTTACGCTTCTTCTATAGCCAGTGAAATTAGTTGTAAGACCTACATTATATCTATCTACATAGGAAGAAATAAGTAAGTCATTTGATCCATCAAAAGAGTAAGATATATTATCAGATTCTAATTCACTAGTGACGGACGCTGATGGACTACCTCCGTTGAAAGTAATCTGTGTCGGAGAACTTACGAAGTCTACAATCTCTCCCGATGAATCCGCTTCTCCAATCCACATTTCATAAACAGTATAGTCATTTCCAGCTTGGTGGCCTAGAGTTGCTTTTATAAAATTACCTGTATCATCTGGCATTGCTGCTTCAAATACTACTTGTCGGATAGTTCTATCTCCAGGTATTCCAGCTATAATAGCTCCAGCCGTAAAAGCTGTCTGGAAAGGAAGATCAGATTCAGAACTTGAACTAAGTGACGAAGATGATTCTGAGGAAGAAGAAATCGATGAGGAGCTAACCGATGAGGACGAGGAAGAAACTGACGATGAGGAATTGCTGCTAGAGCTTAGAGAACTGGAGCTTGACGAGGAAGAGAATGACGATGAGGAAGAAGAAACACTCGCAGCACAGTTAACTCCTTCATAAGAATTAATTTTCAAATTATCATATAACGCTCTGGTTGCGCTATTACCAAGGGCTTGAACTCTAAATCTTACCTTTACATCTCCGATAACAGCCGCATCTAATTGATGGTGCTGTACCCATTGTCCTCCACTAATATAATAAGTTGTAAGAGTAATTCCGTCCCTAGTAATTCTAAATCCACCTGAAACATCTGGAGTAGTTGTATTTACTAATCCACCACCTGTTATGAATGACTGATATCTTCTGACTCCTGCTGATTCATAATCCAAAGCAATCCTGGCTGTATCATTACCAGAATCTATGACTCCTAACCAGAAGGCATCCGAAGAGCTAGTAAATCCTGCACCACTTAATTGAAATTTTACTTGAACATCAAAGTCTCCTACTAACTCTGTTCGTGAATCCGCAGCAGTAGTACCTTGACCATTAAACGGAGCATTAGCTTTATTTTCAAATATAGTCATTGCATCCCATGAGGTAGTCAATGGTGGTGAATCCCAAAGCTGAATATCCAATGGATCTCCGTTATCTCCAGTAAAGTCATCTTCTGGTAATGTAGGACAGAATGACTGACTACTTGACGAGGATGATTCCGATGAGGAAGACTCACTCGATGAGGATTCCGATGAGGAAGAAGATGACTCACTCGATGAGGAAGTCGATGACGATGAGGAGGAACTAACTGACGATGAGGAAGAAGATGCTCCACTAAAACTTGACGAGCTAAGTGACGATGAGGAAGAAGATGTTGACGATGACGATGAGGAAGATGACTCTGACGAGGACGATGACGATGAACTTTCTGACGAGGACGATGACGATGAGGAAGAAGACTCTGATGATGACGATGACGATGAGCTAGAACTTCCTGCACAATCCCAACCACCAGCCGAAGGATTTAGAAGATTATCAAACCATGCTCTAGAGTCATTAGAAGTTATAACTCCGCTGTTAACATACAATCTAACAGTTACATCATTTGCGCTGATACTCGGAGAAGCAAACTGATAGAATTGTGTCCATCCAGCACTTGTAGAATAATAAGTAGTTAATGTCGCATCTTCTCTAGTTATTCTAAAACTTCCCGAAGTTGCGGAAGTAGCTGTAGTCTGTACGCTTCCATCTTGAATAAAAGTTCTGTACTGATAACCACTTCTTCTCTCTATATAGGCTATATCTGTACCTGGAGATGGAGGATCATAATATACATATAAACCAACAAAGTATTGTCCTACTGGCTCTCCAGCACTTGGCTCATAACCCCAATCAACCTGGACATCAAAATTTCCTTGTATTAATGTCCTAGAGTCAACAATATAACTACCACCATTTTCTATCCATCCACTTCCTCTATTCTCCCAAATGAACATTTCATCAGATCCAATGTCATCCCAAATTTGAGGATCTAAAGGATCTCCGTTATTTCCAGTAAAGTCATCTTGTGGTATTGTCGGGCATATAGACACTGAGCTTGAAATTGAGGATGAGCTAACTGACGAGGACGAAGATGACTCTGACGAAGAAGAAGATGAGGAAGATGACGTTGACGAAGATGACTCTGACGAAGAAGAAGAAGAAATTGACTCATTAAAGAAAATTCCTTGCAATTTAAATGGGCCATCAAATGACCAGAAAGTAAAGTTATTAGCAGTACCGTTATAACTAGGATATTGAACGACATCCAATGTAGCGGCTTCTGCATTAGTCACCTGTATAGACGGTGAAAGGAATCCTCCATCTCCTTCAATGTAAATATCTTGACCACCAACGCTATGCTCAAAAACAAAACCAGCTTTTAATGGAAAGTAATCTTCTAAGAAGTCATCATGCTCTATGAAAATCATATGCCTTCCATCTGTAATAGTTGGAAAGTTTGCGAACTGACCAGTTGCAGATTCGGATCTATATTCAGTAGCAGAAGGCACCCAATAGCCAGGATTATCTTCTGGAATATTACCTTGTCTCCATCTTCTACTAGTAAAGATTGGAGTACTGTTATAAGTCTGACCTGTTCCATCTCCTTCATAAAACCAATATCTCATCCAATATTGATAAGCCGATGTAGCACTATATAAATCAGTCGAAGTAGTATAGTTAACTTCAGAAGATGGAGTAATAATTACAGGAGACATATCAAAGCCATGTATTGCCCATGACATATTCCTGGTATAGAAAGCAAAATATCCAACTCCAAAACCATCGTTATTATCAGTATTGTATCTAATACCTCCAGTAGTAAAAGGACTCTGAGGCCAATAAGGTCTTCCTGCTCCAGTAGATCTAAACGGTGGATCTGGAGAATGAATTAATAAACTTCCACCAGCGCCTCCACCAGCACCCATAAAGACACCACCAAACTGAGTTGGAGTCATTCTGGCTCTACCCTGGACAGAAACAAAACCACTAGCAGTACCAGTCTGATTCAACCTTCCATATATGACTAGTCCTCCTCCTCCGTTGCCTCCAGCTTGACCGCAAACTCCGCTTCCTCCTCCTCCACCAGCACCCATAGTGACTTTATTAAGAAGAGTAGGATCTCCGTAAGTAAATCCAGGTTGAGAAACACCACCAAAACCATAAATACAGCCAGGAAGTGTCTCTGGAGAATGTCCAGTAGTTCCGTGACCACCACCAGCAGCGCCTCTATCATTAGCTAATTCGTATCCTCCTCCTCCACCAGCTACTTGAGCGGTTTGAGCTAAAGTAACACCAGTAAAGTTATCTCCGTTAAAAAGAGGAGAAGCACCACCAGCATAACCAGTTTCACTAAAGAAGAAGTTACATACATTACCACTACCAGTCATGTTAAAGTTTCCTCTTAAAAAGACAACACCACCAAGTCCAGTAAGAGGATTAAATACGTCATGGAATACACTAACACTACCTCCAACAAAACCTAGTGATTGCATGGAATAATTACCATTAAAAACTCTTTGTAATTTTACCTTACCAGTAGTACTATACGTCTGTCTAATATCTGTAGTAAACTCTACTCTAGTTCCAGGGCCAGAAGAAGTAATTGCTTTTACTTTTAAGAATTCATATTTACCAATAAGAGCCTCTGTAGGAGCTTGAGTTTGAACAATAGCTACCTCATCTCCTACTGTCAAACCAGCGCCAGTTCTAACTCTAAAACGGAAAGCACCTGGAAAAGCAGCAGCACCGCTTACGGTTGCCACTGGATCATTTCCTAGTATTACAAAATCAGTTCCCATGAATGCAGAAGCAGTAATCTGCCATTCTGGTGCATCTGGAACAGTCGGAGTATAACCACTTCTGACTGGCCCCACTTCACTATTAATATTGATACTAGTATCTGGAGAGAAAGGAGTAATTGTACCAGTTCCATCTCCCCACTCATCTTCCATTCCTAGCTCTACCTCTGTCTTGCCACGATAAAAATTCCATTCTGGAGCTAAGAAAAATCCAAAACTCAATGACGATGAGGAAGATGATTCAGAACTCAGTGACGATGAAGACGAGGACTCGCTCGATGACGAGGACTCAGATGAGGACGATGAGGAAACTGACGATGAGGATGATTCACTAGAAGACGAAGAAGAACTCTCGCTCGATGACGAGGATGAAAATGACGAAGACGAAAATGACGAAGACGATGAGGATGACTCAAAGCAAATCCTTGAAGAACTTGAAGACGATGAACGTGACGATGAGGAAGAAGAAAGTACACAATCCTCTAAGCTATTTAAGAATTCCAGAAACATCTCTCTATCCTGACCGCAAGTAAAATCGTCATCTTTCCAGACACGTCTTGCTCTACCCTCTGCGCCTGGATCAGCAGCCAATGTAACTGTTGTCAGATTATTAGTAGTCATCCAAATTCGACATCTATTCACAGAGATGAAATCAATGTCTATAGGACTTACAACCTGTTTACTAGGTCTATCCCAAACGCTGACATATGGAGCCTCTATATCAAGATAATGAGCCACGTCTGCATAATAGAAACCACCACTGGCAACCCAAACCGCTGTATACCTTGTAGGTACTACAACAGGAGTAATGTCTATAACTTTAACCACCAAGTTATCATCAGAGATTCTCGGAAATGCACTATTAGTGGCTTTCTTTGTCAGTCGGTAGAATTCCAAATTGCTCACCAGTTTATTATATAGATTACTACTACCTGATGGATTAATTGCTCCTAAACCATGAGCGGATACCGCTAGATCCTCATCGAAGGTATATCCTATATGAGTCTCAAAATTAAAGGCTTCCTCATTACTATATGTCTTATTTCTTATGGTACTGGTAACTGGATCTACATCTAATGACTTGGCAAAATTTCCCCAAAGCTGTATGTCATCAACTTCTCCGTTACTTCCTACCCATGCAAGTTTAGCTCTTTGTGTCCAAGGATATCCACCAACACCGCTAGGCACGATCACCGTATCGTCATCTATCCAAACGTCATCTCTCACATAGAAATCTATGATTGACGCTGACAATGGAACAGATACACCCTGACTATCTGCGAAAGCATTGAATACCGCTACTCCTGGAGTTTGCCCTGTAGTCAATGGTTGAGTCAATTGATTAAACCCTGTCTCATCCCAAATGACTAGTGGCTCCGTAGTACCAGCCTTGTAGACATTAATGGTTGCGTTCTTAATTGGTTTACCATTTTGATCTAGTAATACATACCATAAATGTCTCAAGTCTCCTATTGTCGCTGTAGACGTAGAAGATAATGAGGATGACGATGAGGATGAGGAAACTGACGATGAGGATGACGATGAGGACGATGACTCTGACGATGAGGATGAGGACGATGACTCGCTCGATGACGAGGAAGAAGATGACTCACTGCTCGATGACGAGGACGAAGATTCTGACGATGAGGACGAAGATTCTGACGAACTCGATGAGGATGAGGAAGTAGAAGAAGATGACGAGGAAGAAGATCCCACAACCATCCTTGCAAAGTCAAAACAGAACTCATGTCCAGAAGATCCAGGACTTACATGCACCACTCCAATTATAACATTACCACCGCTCACATAAGGAGTCATTGGATCTGGTAAGTTAAAATCTATGTACTCAAGTGAAGGCCAATTAGATGGAAAGTCATCCGTATTACCTGTTACATCGTCAAAAGTAAGTGTATTGAAGTTATAAATTCTTAACTTAATGTTATGGAACGGATTACCTAAGTAGCTATATTGAGTCTCTAGTACATACTGGAATGCAGGATTAATACTCTCATACAGAAATCTATATTCAAACCCTGGAGATCCAGAACACTCATTCAGGCATAGATAACTAACATTATCCTGACAAGCATCTAAGAAAGTTCCTCCGCTAACCGTACAAACCACTGCCGATCCTGATACTGGACATCCAGCAGGAATCTGGCTCGATGAGGATGAGCTAAGTGACGATGAGGACGAGGATGACGATGAGGACGAGGATGTTGACGAAGAAGAACTTCCAGGGAAAGTAGTGTAGTAAACCAGATCATCTTCAAGACCGTATTCTGTGGCACCCATCCAAGCTGTATTTCTAGTACTATCACTTATTCTTAACTCGCTAACGTCACCATTGAAATCAGCAGTATACTGCTCCGTACCATTGAGATCTGTTCTTAACTCACCACCAATGACTAGAGGAGCAGCAATTCTTCTCATCTGGTAAGCACTACCAGGAAATCCTAAGTCATTAGAAGATCCACCATGATTCCAATACAATCTACAATCAACTGTATCACTAGCTCCTGGCCCTTGATACCTTAAAGCATAATATCTATATGTACCAGCAGCAGGAGTAGAGGTATCTCGACCATCGTAGAAGTTTGATCCTCCTATTTCTTCGGGCCACGCTGTTCCTCTGAATACAGATCCACTCTCATAATCAAACGCCCATTCTCTTGCATACTCAGAAGATCTAAAGCCCCACTGTTTAGCTACCACGTTTCCGCTATTAACATTAGGCTTATGATATAATTCCATCGTTGCATCATGGTAGTTATTCTGAGTTCTCATGAACATCGATGGAGGAGAACCATATATCGGAGTACCTTGAACAACATTGAAGTCATAAAATCTAGAACTTCTATTATTACCACTGCTAAAGTTTCTAACTACCTGGAGAGAGAACATCCAAGGGCCAGTAAAATCTGTAGCTGATCTAGTTCTAGTCCAGGATGCATTTGTTTGCCAAGCTGATCCATTCCAGAAGTAAACAGTTACAGTACTCGCAGATCTTACTATCCTGAATATACAAGGATGAGTAGAATTATTAACGAGAGCGGTTGAAGTAGTTCCGTTAGATCTTACATAACCCTGATATTGACTAGCTGTTCTTCTTCTATAAATCCATGCACAATTATCTAAGTAGTTATTACTGTTTACTGAGAAACCAGCTAAACCAGCATAGTTAGTGGTACTACCAAAAGAGATATCCGTCATGTCTACTCTAACATCAAAATCTCCAGCGATCACAAAGTTAGTAGTCATACCAGCTACAATTTGACCGAAGCCAGCATTAATTCCTAGAGTAACACCATCAATAGCATATGAAACAGTATCAAGGAAATCCATCTGATTTGAGGCTCTTTGGAAAATATGAAGGTATCTATCGAAATCACCTTGTCTAACAGCCTCATCCCATTTAGTTCCTCTCAAATCAGTTACTAGTAAATCACTTGGACTACTAAAATTTTGCTTATAGATAAGAACCTTCGATGCATCGAATTGCATTGCCTTACCAACATCAGCATCTACTATATTAAAAGTAGAACCTGATGGAGATACTTCCGCTGACACGGCATTAGATGTTGAGTCAAGTGCGTTCGGAGTATTGAAGTGACAGACGTATTTAAAATTACTATCCCAAACATTTTGAGCAGGAACCTCTCCTGTATCTCCTACGTAAGTAGTATTGTCTGATACAGTATTATCGTAATAAATGAAAAATGGAGTATCAGAAGAAGAACTAATACTTGGAAATCTGACATGGTATAATGCTCTTCTCAGAATTGGATCATATGACTCTATCTCAGCATAGCATAACTGATCGTTTACTACAAAGGCAACTTTCTTATCATTACTTCCAAGAACTTGGAAGAAGTGAAGTAAATCATCGTCAAAAATACCAGCAGAAGTGCTAATCTCTAATGGAACTGGAAAGTCTGACAATGCACCAGTTACTCGATCACTTTCAACAAAACCCTCTATGACATAAGCCCAATTCTCTACCAAGTTAGAAGACGAGGATGAGGATGAGCTAAGTGACGAAGATGACTCTGACGATGAGGACGAGGATGACTCGCTGGAAGAACTTGAAGAAGATGACTCTGACGATGAGGACGATGACTCTGACGATGAGGAAGATACTGACGATGAGGATGAG
>JAAUXU010088019.1_pt1 | contig 17202 bp, 16 predicted proteins | sample 7278151 | NCBI WGS metagenome assembly JAAUXU01 (sample SAMN14350113, study PRJNA611818) | marine sediment metagenome | isolation source: surface marine sediment (1.8m) | place: French Polynesia: Moorea | collected 2018-08 | reverse complement strand
AGACCAGTTCAGAGGCTGTCATTGAGGCCTTCTGAGGTCAGCTGAATGGAGAGCATCACTCTGCAATTGCCAAACGGCAAAAAAATGACGTGTCAGTTTTTGCCAGAATGATTTTTTTCCCTCCTTTCAAGCTGTTCAAAAGTTACGACAATGTACCACAGATGCCCTGCATTTTCATGTGTAGCACGTCCAAGCGTTGTCATGAATACTTATCCATACTCGAACACATTTGGCTGTTTGGAAAGATTCAATGAATATGAATATTTTTCTTAGACATTTGTGGGTTTCTCTATGACTTTGTGCGCTGAAACCTTTGCGGTCAGTTATTTCTGAACCCGTTCACCGGGTTCCTATGGGTGGCAGCTTAAGTTTCATTGAGTGAGCAATTTGACGTGACTGACAAGCAACAAAGCACAGTTCAACAGGTGAGACGCGTCAAAGTCCGTGGATATCGATATGTTCTCCCCAGATTGCACACCTCACACAGCTCCAGTACGTAGTCAGCAGGATCAGCTTGCGGGCTGTGGAATGTCGTCATGAGCCCGAGACTCCAAGGGGAAAAAAGCCCACATTTTTGCAATACATTCTGTAGGTGGAAGTGACATTTTTCGCCCTGATTCAGACGCCTCCCTCAAGTCTGCGCGCGGCAGCCGCGGCCGCAGTCGCTATTTTCTCGCGCTCTTTGCCGTCCTCGCCGTAACTGATGAGCTGCCCGTGCTTTGGCTTCCTCTGCTCGTCAAAGAATGAGTGAAACGAGATCTGGAATGTCTGTGGCGAAGCCGGACGATTTTTGCAGGCAGGCGCAAAAGAGAAAAGTTTCGCAAGGACTGGAGGGAGGGCGCACTTCAACCCTTGCTTTGTCTTCTCTCTGAGAACAGCAAAGCTGTGAGAACAATGACCCTCGAAAAAAGAGCATTGCCCTTGAGCAGTTCGCAAGCTGGAATAGGGTGTGGTGAACTTGCGATAGCGGATGTTCATGCATTTTTGCCAATGTGGGTATGAAGGCATTTTTTTCCGTCTCTTTGCTGAGCAAAATATGGCCGATTTTTTTCTTGCAGACTTTTCCGTAAAACTTCATGCGTGACCGTAAAGTGGTGTACTAGATGTGGCTCCGAGCGAATAAAAAAATTGATCCTCTCTCTCTGTACTGTATATACTGCGTATACAGTATGTATTTTCAGCTGCTTTGGTCGTGGTCTTCAACCTTTTCTAATGAGATTCATGCTTTTTCCCCGCGTGATGTCTTCTTCTTTTGTCCAACTTTGTGGCAAAGTGTGCGCAATATCTTGGGCTGACACTGCTGCATGCATATTTAGCTAGGGCGATGCTACCTACACGCGGATGCTCATATTACCTGCGTGCATACACGCGTGAAGTGAACGCTGCCCATCTTTGGGGCTGAGAACCTTGAGCTGGGTGGTCATTTCGAGAAAATTGAGAAGAAAAGGTTCTCTCTCACGTCTATTGCAAGAATGTCGGAGTGGGGAAGCGCTTGGAGTTCCTCCCGCAGCTGTGGCAACGCTGACCAGATAAGCAAAGATTCATGTCCCGTGGACGGCGGAAGAATCATGGTGAGGAATTTTGGTCTTCCACCTCTCACCGACCGAGACCCGCATGGCAGGAAGTGAAAGAATGGAGCAGAACAAGATTCAGACTGAAGTCTGCTGAGCTGGGACCGCGGACAGGGAGACCAGGGCCACCTGCTTGTGTTCGTACGACGAACACAGAGCGCAATAGATGTACGAAAGTCTTGTAACGGATAACGAAATAACCCCTACTTATGGATTAGGTCGGTAGGTGTGTGAACGTGGGAGAGAAACATGATAAATCAAAGCCTCTGCTTTAAAGGATTTGGGAGCGATTTGGCCTTCAGCTGGTTCAGATTTCTTGGAAACGACCGCTCCTCCGTATGGTACAGAAGCTGTGTTTGCGGCTGGCGTGGGACGCAACCCACACACGCCTTGACTGCATATGTAGAGTGCTTAACATATATATATATCTCGAGACAGACCCTGCTCACTTAATACGCAGAATCGGGCAGTTATTGAGCTACCCAGTGATGTCTCTGACCTGATAAACCCTAACGAGAATGAATCCTGTTTTTGGACATGCTACTTACATTGGCCAGAGTGCGCATGGGACGGTTGCTCAACCACTCTCGGCAGACGCGTGTGTACGCACGCAACTCTGCAGTCTCAGAGGGGCTCTGCTAAGATCTGTAGAGCTTTCAGTCACTCTCAATGGTTCACGGATCAATGAGACTGACACATTCATCTACTCTGCACTCGAAAAGGCAAGGAAATTGTCCACGAAGGAGGAGCTCGACACGAACCCAAGTAGAGAGATGCAGCAAATCCACACAAGTACTGATGTAACTTGTATGCAATCAATGCACGCAAGAGCGCACAATGCACACATCAGTCAATTCCTCTGCTCGGATAGATTGTTTTATGCATAACGTGCATTTCGGTGCATTGACGAGATGGCAACCTGTGTGATACACACTGACTTCGTCTTAGGTCACACCTAACAGTTTTTAAGCATCGAACGTCCTGGCGCTGGCATCCCATCAACATCGGGTTGACGAACAATTTGTGGGATTTTGGACTGATAATTGGAAAGAAAACCGTTAGGTGCAGACCAGCAGACTTTAGGTAATGGTATCATGATCACATCATTAATACCATAATATTGCCAAATATGATGGAAAAAGATCGGCTATTTGTGGGGACTCGAGAAAAGATAGGTGGTTTTTGACTCAGACTCCTTATATCATTGCACTGCATGTTCTGAAAGCAGTGGATTTTATTCAGTCCACTGTCAAAAAGAGTCTGTGACAACATCTCATAATTTCTTGGTATCCAGTCGTTGCTCATATACAGTATTTATTTCTGTTCTAACGTTAGCACTGCTGCAGCCACCAAGAGATATTTCATTCATCACGCCAAGTATTTCTTAAAAGGTTATTAAAACGAGCAAAAAAGTTGAGACTCTGAGGATTGTTTTGATTCCAAGCATGCCTCTGTAGCTCTAGTGGATGTGGAGGAATTGAGGTTCGTAAAGGGTCAGTCCTATCTGGAATGGAGATGCTGTCGAATATTAAAATGTGATGAATGTCGTATGTACCTGTGATCTCCATGCCGACTATTCTTATCGTCAATTGACTGCGATGGTGTAGCAAGGGCTAGCATGCATGTTATATTTTCTGGGCTATTGATTCGTTTCTTTGCTTTGAGTGCAATTGTATGTCAGAAGTAAGGAAAAAAAGAAAATTTCCTTCAACCATCTTCAGACAGACACACTTAATTTCAATTTGCATTGTGCCTTCAGCTGAGATCTGTGCACAAAACAGTGTAAAATTTCCCTAAGGGGAAATGATGACTTTTATCGCCGACTGCATGCGAGACTCAACTGTACTGCGGAACCTCTTAGAGTCAAACCATACGATAAGAGGCCACTTTTTTCATGTGACAAGTCTGAGCCTATGATGACATATGCGAGATTCCACTGTGCTAATGTGCCCGGACAGAGGTTGTCACACACCATCAAGATGTGCCCATGACCTCGTCCAGACCCAAAGCTGAGAGCAATTAAGAAGTTGAGGCAGCCCAAAAGAATGTGAGGACCAAAAATGAGCGCCCAATTTCCGATTAGCCTCACTCTTTAGCTGTACGTAGGCGAGCCCGCTATCTGTCGGGAGAATGAAAAACTGACGTGACTTCGCCCATCTCCTCTCCCTACTTTTCTGGAGAGGCGGTTCAACATTGAAATGAAAATGTGTCTAATAACGGCAATAATTGAAGCCCTCTGCGAAATTGCTCTTTTGCATCGACGGACCCAGATTGTGGAGGTCGTCGCACCGTCGGACTTGAGCGGAGGAGACTCCAGATTGAGATGGAAGCTGCAGAAGTGAAACGTCAGTGCCGGGATGCGACACCACCTTGTGGCCACGCGTTGAAGTCACTGAAGACAGCTGAAGGGGTCGTTTTGACTGAGCCACTTGAATGTCCATAGATTAAGGCCTGGCACACATCAAATCTCCTACATCAGTCAAAGCTCTGAAAATGAACTTGGTGCTGCAAAAGTCATAACCATCTCCACGCAGGAGTCAACTGCTGAGCCTTGTAAAGAGGTCACGTAAGTAGTTTTAGTGCCTCCACTTGTCTTACTCATGCTTGTTTGTCCTGGTCTCTACGAAGCTGTGGGAAAAAGGAGTCGCGCACGACATTTGTCGAACTTCAATTCGTCCTCACTCACTCACGTCTGATCAGAGGCAATTGGCATTTTACCTCAGGACGAGAACGAACACTCGCTCACTTCCGGGGTCCAATTTGTCTCTTACTCCTTTGAAATTCTCTTGTCCTGATGTTGTCGTGGGTGAATTTTTTGGCTATCTTTGTCGCTTCTGATTTAATGAGTTCAATTACGTCTCTAGCAACTCCATTTACGTGAAAGGATAAATTGAGTTGATGCTTGCTACAAAGCAACTTTTTGTTTTCTGCTATGCCAAAAGGAACACCATAGCATAGGACAACGTATCATGCATGGACTGTTCACAACGGTTCAACAACACTAAATATGTTTTTGTCACAACACAATGCACACTTTTGACCTCTGCTGGTATCAAGTATGAGCATGAAGCCATCACTTGTTAGTGCGATAAATTACACGACTCAGGAGATGACGAATTGATCATAGGCCTGACTGTAACATCATCAGATACAAGTGAGTTATGAATGGCTTTGACATACATTGCCAACACGCGAATACACACGAGCTGTGTATCCTAGTACACCAAATTGAGCAGTTTGGCGCTCTGCCAGCTTTAGGTCTGTTGTGGCTGCAATAACGTCATATAACTTATTACCAACGAGACATCGCTTGTTCTATCGGCTGAAACATCAGACTGCCTGACGCAGTCCGAGATAAGCATAATCAACTACTGCACTACACCGGTGAAGAATACGTGCGCTTTTTCCACGAACAGAAAGCCTTGTTGTCGAAGCAGGTCACGATGAAGAGAATCTTTGTTCAGGTGCCAAAGTTGGTGGATCGCGTGTTCATGCCGCGGTAGGACGTGGGCCTCGGTCGAGCCGTCGCTGCACGTGGCAGACAGAGAGAGAGAGAAAAAAAAATGAATTTGGCTAAGGTTTCACTGCTTCGGTGTCAAACCTTGGTATTCCATCTTGGCCTGCAGGGTTGGACACTTGCTCTCCTGAAACGTCGAAGGAAGCATGTCAGCCAGTGTTGCCAGATGACAAAATTCAGCGTGTCGAAAATGACCAAAGTACCAAATGAGGATTTTCAAGACCCTGAACATGGGGGTCAGTAATGAAATCAGCTGCGGGAAAAAAAATTCCACTCAAACTGTCCCAAACGGTCAGGTGCACAAATCTCAAAAATTTGGGCTCCGATTTTTCAAGGCGGGATCACTTCAAAGTCTCACCGAGGAGAAAAAAAGTTGCTGAGAAACCTCGACGATGAAGGCAAAATGATGCCCATGTTTGCCATTGTCTAATTGGGTAAGAAAGCCTCGCCTCACAGACTTTACCCTTTTTTTTTCTTCGCATACCTCTGCCAAATAGAGGGGAAGAACGCTAAAAGCTTTTTCTTGCGAAAGATGAGAGATTTTCGCTCGCTTCGTCCAAGTGGAGGAAGCAAGCAAAAATCTTTTGACATGCATGTTTCTGGCTAATTGTGGCCGCTTCCCCTCTGAGACCACCGTTTAATGTCAAGCCACAAACGGTGCCTTCATGCAGTGAAACCTCCATTGATGCCCTCGTTGGCCGGGGCCAACACTTTCGACCTCTTCCACGCGTCGACGTCGCAGCGGGAAGTCGTGCGCTGCGCGCAGGACAGAGTGCGTAAACGGCAGTTCGAGTGTACAGCCGAAAATATGCACATGCGAAAATCACGTGTGTGTGCCAGCTCTCGTGTGCCGCACAATGAAGATGGAGGATGCGAGAATGTTATGCGCGTGGCCATGACTTTTGTTGAATAAGAAAAATTAAAAAAAAAAAAACAACCAAAACCTAGACAAGCCATCCTCACTATCTATAAACCCTCGGCAATAGGAGAGCTGGACAGAAAGAAATTTGGCTAGTTTGACATGGATGGATTGTGCTCCTGCCTGGTTGGCGGAGATGGCCACGTTGGTCCTGATGGTTCTGCCGTTGAGCGACTGCGTCGGGCGGAAGTTGCCGCCCAGGGGGGCCCGTTGTTCACTTTTGTCTCCTTGCACCAACTTTCGTAGGTTCAAGAGCTGCCAAAAAAAGAGAAGAAAAGATACATTGTGTGACTGCAGTGAAATTGGTCTGTTTTTGTTCTATCTTCTCCTGCCTGCTCCTGTGTTATGTAGATGGGTCTGTTCATGATGACCCACTCGACCGTCTCTTGGCACCCGGGCTCAGTCATGGAGCCTTGGTAGGACATGAAGCCTGAGGCGCCCTCAGGCAAGAATCCCAGTAGAGACATCTCAGACAACGTCACGCTCTGGCCTAGACGAGAAGGAGGGGCAGAGAAAAAGATTCACGTAGTTTTTGAACTCGCCTTCAAAAGCAAGGATGAGAGTTCATTTCGAGTCTTACATCAGTCAGAGTCAGGAAGTGTAATAACTTTGTGAAGAAACATCTTCCTTAATTAGCACGTCTTTGACAAATGATGAGCAGTACTTTGATTACTGCAATTATACCCCCAATTAGATTCATTATGACCTCTGTCACTGTCTCTCAGGATGAGCCACACTTTCACATTCGATCTCCTGACAGTGGCAACCAAATCTTGGATGAGCAAATCTACGAACCTACAGTGGCGGTTCAAAGTTCGAATGCTGTTGGTTGACACAGATGAACTTTGTTCAATGTTATTTAACCCTCATGATGGATGCTGTTCCATTTGGCTTTTGTGCATAACGCGGCTTATTAGAAGAACGCTCTCAGATGTGGGCAAACATTTTCAAGTGTGTACAGGGTTGCCACCAACTTCCTGAGGTTGATGCAGTTGGCACGGCCTGCTCTCAGGCTCTGCAATGACGTTGCTTAGCGACGCCCCTTACCCAGCATAGACATCTTCTATTAATTTCCACCATGTTCCAAGTCAAACCACTTGACGATCTCACCTTCTTCAGTGCTGACAAAGCTACATCCACACGATGAGTTTGGGCCTCGCAGTTTCAGCGGATGGCAACCGTATTGAACGGTAGACGTTCCCTGCAATGGCTGCAGCTGTGCCCTAATATATGCTTTACACCAGTTCTCACCCAATTCAGCCACTGACACTTGGAGTTAGGGTTTATTTTGTGATTCCAGGAACTTGTTGGCAATCCTGAAAGCACCTCTCTGCCCTACATTTGGTTTGTCCTATTGGCAACATTTTTGAAATGACTAAACACTTGTAAACTGTGTGCACAGCTCGTCTGCAGTCGCAAATACTCTCTCTTCTTTCTCAACAATGGTCATCTGTGCACGCCCAAGTTGTCATGAGGTAGAAGCGCCTTTTTTTGTCCCAACTTTTTCCCCTCACTCACGCACCTTCGTACATCAGCGGTCCCAGTAATAAAAATTCACGCAGAATTTTCTCCTTGGACGCTCATGTGAGACGAGCTAAAAGAAGGAAACTTTGGCTATGCTTTAAATTTCCTAACGGGAAAATGATTCACTTCCTGCGTGCCTTTTTCGCCACTCAGCGACTGCGGTGTCGACATTCTTGACTCATTGGTATCAAGATTGTGAGGGAATTAGTCATTACCTTGGAAATGCGTGCATCAGACACAGCTCGGACATGCGTATCTTACCCTCGTACTGAATGTGCTCTAAGTGGTTGGTGATTCTTCTGACTGCCTGATTGGAGAGTTCTCCTATTTCCATCAGCACTGCCACTCCCACTAGCCCGTGGGGTTCCTGCGAGGCCAGGCTGAAGTTCTGGTACAAGTCGGCGTTGAAGCCAAGCAGCTGGACCTGCAAGAGACCATTATTTGTTCAGAATTTGGTCGAATTTGTCGCAAGCAAAAGTCTCTCTCTGTCACGGGCTAGAAGTTTGCGCCTTCCCTGATGCACAACGGATCAGTAGAACAATGTACATAACTATATGTGTACGTAACAGTTCGCGCCATGAGTCACAGCTGCTGTACAGGAACGTTCAGAAGTAGCTTAACTCTTTCAAAAAAGATTACAATGGCTGGATCTAAAAGCTTCAAATTTGCCGCTAAATTTGATAATAGGACAGTTTGCTTCCCCCCCCCCCAAAAAAAATGCTTTATAGGCAACTCGAGACAGATGCATGATGACAGTGACTTCTTGGGCATCAACCGAAAGGAGGTTAACCGCAACTAGGCCCACAGGTAGGATGATCAAAAAGTGTGATAAAAAAGACGTAACACTAGGGCACCAAAAGTTCCAAAAGGGCATCAAAAACAGTCTGATGGACAAAGCATAAGCTTAATGTCACCATGTCTGGCATCACTAGGTTCAGTATGGTGTGGATCATCAATGTTGCGTTACACTTGAATGACCCTATAGAAAAAAAACTCAACTATAATAGCCAACATTTGAATTCAAGATCACTTTTCACTCTTGCTGCCTGTCAGACTCTCTGAGAGAGGTTTGAGCTGCCATTTTCGGCCATGTTGGTGCCATTTTCTCAACTTTTGTGGCATCATGTGAAATTCTACAGTGCGCGCAATACTTTGGAGCAAAGTCTGTGTCGAAGGCGATCCTTGCTTTTGCAATCTCGAAGAACCGAAGAGAACGTTGTGGCAATCTCAAGAATGCTGTGGCAGCCTCAAGGAGCTCATGTAAGATGCATATTAAGCAAATGGATTCGAGTATGCGCTTCAATAATTGTGCAACATGTTGCAGTCCGATTATGCAGCCGCCTAAACAGGGTCACGTTAAGTTAGGTAAGCCTAACTGTCGCAATATGCCCCCCGCTAGCATACGGTGTCGACATTGATCTGGGACAAATGTACCTTAGGGAGAATGTAACTTGAAAAAATTGGTATACAGGGTGGGGGCAAAATAGTGTCCCACTCCCACTTTATACACTCTGGCTGCTGCAGCTGAACAATGGGGCTGACGTCAACAAGAACAACTTCAGCAACCTCGCTCCATAGCAGGTTTACTGTCTTTATGCTTCGTCCATTCATTCATCCCTCATGCTGTGAAAGAATAAGCAAAGCACCAATGCCTCCTTTAAGTGTCGATCAGAGATAAAAGCTTTACAGTTTTATTGTATTAATGAATGTAATAACAGTATAGCATAACAAGTTAACATTGAAATGATGAGAAGAAGGCGGTCAAGCCATATACACGCTTGAAGTTCAAATGCGCAAAAAGCTGTAACAGTCAAGATTGTCAAAAAGGGCAAAATAATGATTTTTGTTTTAGTGTTGTAATTTTTGGTGAAAAAAGCAACACATCGTAAAGCAAGCATAAAAATTTACCTAGTGTGTAGCAAGGGACATGCTACATGCTGACGTTGACGGTCAGCTACGTCGCTACGATGGCATTCGGGGACGAGGTCTACATTGAGTGTCGAGGCAGCTGCTGTGTCCAAGTGGCACTACGTATACGGCCGAGTTTCGAGTTTCGAGAAACACTCTCGGTGCCAAATTGCTCAGCAAACGTGCCAAAAGATGACTCAAAGGGTCAGGGGTGACAAACACGGCGGATGGGGTGGCGTGGCTAACAGAAGGATAAAATAGTTGGAAATGTTGAAAGAAAACCCTAGTTTTATTCTTAAAAAATGACCAAAGATAATTGAAAAATGAATGGCCAGCAGGTTGAGCATCGTCAGTGTTTAGCTACTTATGAGTGACCCTGTACGAGAGGAGCATGAGTTGGCCCAACCTTTGTCTCTGTGCGGGTCTGCTGAAACAGATGACGACTGGCCACGTTTCATTGACAGAGTCTCCACAAGGTTGGTGGCGCCTGCGCCCTGGGCCCCATCGAAGGGGACGAAGCCGATGATCTGAGCGAGCTCAGACACACCAGATCTGTTGGAATCCGGAGAAATAGACTCCTTCGCTCGCCGGAATCGCTGCAGGACGGGGGACGGAGGCGAGAGAGGCTCCGGCAAAAGGGATGCACGCGAAATAAAGCTCGAAGGAAATAAATGATCTCTAAAGCGAAAACTGCACCTTTGCTCATGCATCATTTGGCCAAATCCGCCCCTGTTATGTGGAGATGATTCATGGCTTCTGTGTGTGCGTACGCGCGCGAGCGCGCGCGTGTGTGTGCGCGTCTCCCACACGCCCTCGGTGATTTTTCTTCGCACGAATTTCGCGTTATTTTGGCTGAAGGCTGCTCTGCTCTCATGTTGCGTCGTACCAGAACTTTTCGTGGAAGCTTCCACTGCACATTCTTGCACTGCCGGAGTCAGTGCACTTTGTCCTGGTCGTCCAAGGCCCTGCATCATTGCAGCATGCGTACACGCTCTTTAACTAAGAAGTTTGCATATGCGGTCGGCTATCATCCTGGAATCGAGGTTGCGTGATCTGGGCCATTTGCCAATGTTGGGGGGGGGGGGGTTGGCATCGTCACTGCCAAAATGCCAACATGCGACCATCGCAGCACGAGCTCTTTTCTCACGTTGGACGCAAGCGTGAGAATGACGAGGTGGAAAAATCGTAGGAAAATTTTCTGCTAAATGGGGTTTCGTTCTAGGTCGCGGTCGCGGCGTGTACAGGGTGAACAGTATTAAGATTTCTCCACAAAGTGATTCAAAATTTCACTATACTGGGATGGACATAATAGTTGCGCAAAGTGAGGGTTAAAAAAAAGTAGAGGCTCTAGATTCGAGACACACCGCCACTTGGGCTCATATGAAAGCTTAGATTGCATTTAGACTAAATCAACGTCCAACCTCTTGAACGCCTTAGTCAGGTCCTCTTCAAGTCGACTACCTTAACATTGCAAAATCACTCACTCAAATGCTTCACAACGGTTGAGGTTCTGGTCATAGTTCAATGCATCGCTGCTCTGTTTGTTGTAGGAGGGCAGGTGGGAGAGCTCAAGTCATTCATGAGGATTCCAAGACAAACTTGGAATCATTTTATTAGACGAGACCCCGTTCATGCTGGATGCGATATGCTCCTCTGACACTTTGGTCTACCTGGCCCGCTCTAGAGGGGCCGGGGACGACGACGTGCCGCACATGGCAAGGCACGTTGCCTCTATCCAGGTCCTTGCTGTGGTTGACTCTGATGACCAGAAGAAACTCCCTCCCCCTGGATTTGGGAGCAGGATGGTGATCCTTGGTACACAGCTACTGCTACGCAAGAATTCCTGAAGTATGAAATACCGGTGTTATTCGCCTAGAATCAATGACCACATAACATGTGTCCTGAAGTACACATTTACGGTACGTACCGGCAAAAAAGTGGACTCCCTTTTTTGACAAGCGCGACAAAAAAATTATTTGAGCTCAACTTTTTGCTACATAGGATCATGAGCAGTCTGGATTGGTAGATATCAAAAACGGCGTCAAGGACTACCTGTGCATGTTTGCACAGACATTTGCACATGTTTGCTTCAAACTCCCAGTTGTCAATAAATTTACTTCCACTTAAAGATACGGATTTGTGTTGCCACTCGAAATGTCACTGGCCGCCACAGTGACAACGAGGCTTCACTGAAGTTGACTGATTGTGTTCTTATCGCTGCTACTGGTGCAAGTGCCGAAGCACCCGTGAATGACGTCTTACTCTCCCCTCGGAAGGCCATGGAGAGCACAATGATGATCAAAAGAGGGCAAAAAGTATAACCTGTCCCACATGTCCAAAGACGAGTTGTGGGGCCAAGAGAAACTGCCAAAGAGCATCACGTGCGATCTTGATTCTCATGTGTAGCTCAACCTTTTGTGACCCTAAACAATACATAGTTCATGTTGATGTGGTACAAGAAAAGTACGGGGGATGTCGCTCTAAGAAAAAAAGCCACCCTGCATGCTCAAGGAGTATTTTTTTATATTTGCAGTCATGAGAATCGAGAGAAACTGCCACGAGGGCTGAGATGAAAGATGAGACTCTTGCTAACGGCTGATAGTCACTTTAGAACGCATTTTTTGCTGATTCAGGTCATACTTTGTCATTGCAAATAGGTGATAAAGTGACTTTCTATGTACTGCGGGTCACAGTTGTGAAGTAGTTAGATCCAAGGAGATGTAACTTAGGGTTTATGAGGTTAAACATTGATTCCTCCTGGCATCAACTCTCAATAAGAATCTCATCTTCCGTTTCATTACATGACTACAAAACTGGAAAGAAAGTCTCACGTCGTGCATCATTAGTGACCAGCTCTGCACATTCCATAAGTTTTAAAAGGAGGAACCTAAACACTGATGATTCCTTCATTCTCTTCCACTAGAAATGTCTTTCAACAAATATAGCGCGGAAAGGAATTAAAAATGGTCTAACCGAAATGCATGCATATTGGCAAACATTGTGGTGCTCGTGCAGTTCACAAGTAAGTTTCTTGAAACTAAACCTGAGCGAAGGGGAGGAGAGGTACATGAAGGGGACTTTAGACTTTACTCCCTTCCACTCGTATGACGACGCAAGTCTCAGCCATAGATAACTCATACTGAGCTTTGTCTGCCTGTCAGTTGCCGTGGTATCCTCGTACCCTGATTTAAAATTCCCGCCAAAACATATGCAAGCGCTGTTCTGATTAATCTTGTACAGATTTGTGGTCATCTGTCAAGGGAAGAGACGAATGGCGGGAAATTTAAAGAACTTTACTTCCTGCTTCTTCCAAGGGCTTTAAGTGGCACTCCCAACTCAGCGGCGGTCCGAACGAGGGGCAAATGAGAGGACCAATTGTTGTTGAACTCTATCGTGCCGGCCTTCGTCCCATCGCCGGTGGAAGCGAACCAAGTGTCGGTGTCCTACCTCCCCGACGAAGCTGCTGCCCGCCACCAAGTGCTCTGATCCGGTCTCGTCATCCATGCCAAAGTGCAGGTTCACCGACTGCACGGGATAGTTGTAGGCCAGCGGGCCACCGCTCACGTTCACGGGGAAGAAGTTGCCCGACGCCGGTCGGAACAACACGCTGTGGCCGGAGTTTTCCAGAGTGCCGCTCACCTGTAAATCATGTGGTATCTAACGAAACGTGGAAAAGTTGATGAAGATTTCACTTCCACCCTTGGTTTTATTAGTATATCGATAGGAGGAGAAAAGAATCATGTGGATAAAGATTAAAAATGTCGATTAAAACACTTATCCACTTTTCTTCTTCGCGACTGGGATAATTTTTCGTCCCACAACGCTCACTTCTGACGTGGGCAATTAATGTAATGGGCCATAATTACCTTGTCGTCGATAATTTTTAAGTCCTCCATGACTGGATCGTAGAGCATCTTTTCTGGCTGCAGATCGATGGGCGATTGCCTCCTGCCCTGGTTGCACAGGTGCCAGTCGGGGTTGATCAGGCCCCAGAAGGAGGGACCTGTTAGGTATGAACGGGATCATGCTGACGCTACAGACATACTTGCCGCGGTACACATTTTCGCCCACCAATGCCCTCTCCTGCCCTGACAACGATAACGGCAAGGTGGAGAAAAAGCGGGCACCAATTATGCAAGGTCACGGAGTCAAGTGAGGGTGGATGTGAGGGGGGAGGAGGCGCAAAAGCAGATAGCAAAGAATCATGGTTTCTTTTTGCATTGCGACGAAACCTTTTCTTGCAGACACGTTTTTTTGCGTCGCGGTTGGAGGAAAATAGCAACAAAGATGTTTAGGTTGGAGCATTCTCAGTCACCTGATATCCCATCGTATGTCCACCACTCGTCCCAGCTGACGGAAGAAACGCCTGCAGAGGAGAAAGAGAGCGCTGACGTAAAAAATGTAGATGAAATGGCTGAGATTAGCACGTTAGCACTATGTGCAAGTGCGGTGCTAGACAAAAATTGCAATATTCAGAACTGTATCATTGCTGTCAGAATGTTGGAAGAAAGTCTCTGAAAGGCTGCTGAAGAGACTCACTAGGATGAGGAAGTAAAGGTGCTCAGAAAAGGCTATTGTGGGTACAGGGTGCGTCAGAATTGGTGTGACTCATGTGATGAACAAGAACACCTCAACCGGGTCAGTGGATATGGTCGAGTGCAGTCAGACTTCTTGAGCCTAAGCTTGCATTGGTCAGCTGATGCAACAAATTGCGGTTTCTCTCCCTGGGGGCAAAGTAAAAGCAAGGAATGCGCCAAAATTGTCGCTGCTATCATCAATGATATGTGACGTCGTTTATCACATGTCCTTTCATAAGAACATGATGTCGTTATTCTGAGTTGCACTAATTCGGATGCACCCTGCCAGTTTCCATGTACAGAAGTTTAGACACTGTTTGAGAACGCTTATGAGTGTGAATCTGGTGGATCAATCATTATGTTTTTAAGCTGGAGTTAGGTTTTTACTGTACAGATTCCCCGTCGCACAAATCGATCAAGAGGTCATACAGTATTTTTCTTATGTAACAAGAAATGAAGCATTCAGACGCAAAGTACATTTCCTTCAGCTTTGTCCCAAGAACTGCCTACATTTTGCATGCACAACTGTTGTCTTGTACTTCTGATTCAAGTTCTCTTTGAATGCCTCGACATTTTCATCAAGTGTTCAGTGACAGATAAGCACAAGCGACAGCTTCTAGCTCTTCTTCTCGAGCTTTTGTCCGACCATGACCAATATTGGAACGTCTTGCAAACGATCCAACTGAGAAGCGTCATGATCAAGTGCAACGTGTGCGAGATCTGTTTCTGCCGCACCTGCGATGCGCCCCCTTCGTGCTCTGCTCGCTCTGGAATGGACTGTGTTTTGACAAACTTCTCTGTGCTGCTTTGTTTTCGTTAATCCATAAGACGCCATATGAAGTCGGGCTCTCAAACTTTGTCCAATAGCACGCACGCACAAACACAAGGATTTCGTGAAGAAAGTAATGTGAGGGGTAGGAATGAATCCCAAATGAGAGCTGCGTTCCGTCAAACCTTATGTACTGCGGCATCCGAAGTAGTCACTCATTTATCGTAAAGTGGGGTACACTAAGCTTTGGTACTTTATGGTACGTGCATAAAGTGAAGCTCTTGTCGTGCTGTAGACATTTTAGTGATCCTATGACAATCGGTATAGAGGACAATTTAAAAGTGACTTCTCCCGCTGTGATAAATCTGGCTGAGCAAGTGAGTCATCTGCATAGGTAGGTTTTCCTTGGCCTTCTTCTTTCTTGCACATTGCATAATCATCATAATTGTAATCCCAACTATTCCAGTTCCTCTGTGTGTCCTCACAAGTCAATTGGGCAACTAGACCTCAGTTTCTGACACTGATGTGTGCAATATTTCAAGCTCTGCTCTTTCTCATTACCTCCGCAACATTAAGAATGTTGACTCTCGACACTTAACAAAAGTGCCCTGACATTGAACTCTGACGCGTCCTCTACATTGAGAGTCGACTGCATTCGGATTGCACTTGCGGTATCCAAGCTATGCCCCAGGCAACTGATGCGTACGTCCTTCAAGCCCCAGCTTATGTATGCATATTTGGTGTTGATGAGTTTGGCTACGTGGAAAATTGAAAGGATGGAGAATTCAGGTGCTGCTCAAGCAGCACTTGAACGCATTGGCAGGTGGATGGGAGTGCTCTCGCAACATGTGCAAGTGTACCGACCTTGAAAGCCTTTGGCGATGACAACTATTGATATCACAGCGAAGATCTTTGTCTTGGAAGACATGTTCACGTGCGAAGGCCTCGAGCTCCTCCCACTTCACGCGTTGAAAGCCTTTTGTGCTCCCGTCGAGGGCAGAGAGCGCGGAGTCTGCGGGAAAGAAGCTCTCGCAGCCTCAACGGCCGCCAGCTCAGCGATTCACCGTTGGGGGTGTTGGGTTGGTTGGATTGGGGGTGGAACAAGCTGAAGGAAACAATTCAGGCTTGCCAAGGGCAGCTCTCGATACGAAGCCTAAAAGAAGAATTGCCAGAATTCCCCTCCGAGCCATCACTGATCAGTGCAGTTGACGGCGTTGGCCACTCAAGGAGCTCCTCCAAACTTTACCAAGCAGACGTCGTGGATGAATCTATTCGATTCTTGTTCGTGGCGTAACAAAAAAACCCTCTTCTCTTTGAACATTTCTCTCACTTCTTCCTGGTCTCAGTGGGAAAATCCAGATGTGCTGGTTTCCGCCCTCAGGAGCAAAAAAGGGGATCGCCGTCGACAGCGCGTGGGAACAACGTGGGCGAGCAAGTGGTGGCATGATAAATATCAAATTGATTTCCTCCTCTATTTTTTATAGCCATGCAAATGTTTCCCCACAAGATTCCATGCATAATTTCACAACGTTGCGGGTGTTTTCACATACACAGAACAGCCCCAGTTAAGTGGGATTTTCCTTGCGATCAGCCGATCCTGCATTTGTCCCCACTCCAGCTGGACGGAGCTGGAGACACCATCTTTCTTGGTGATGTCGACCTCCTTCACCCTGCTCTTCAGGCAGTCGAGGGCAGCGACTTTGTTTTTGCTCGAGAGACAAATCCTTCCTCCCTTTTTCATGCCGTTTTCCTCCAGCTGGGCTAATTTTTCCGAGTGTTTTTGATTATTCCACCCAAGACAGTGAGCAAAAACAAAAAGCAGCCAAGAAAGTTGCAAGGAAGTGATTATTTGTGTACCTCGGTAAGACCTAAGGAGAGCTTCTGACTTTCGTTTAAGTGGACCTTGCAGAGTAACCAGAGGGGCTGCACTGAATGATATGTTGAAAGAGCAAAGGCCATGACTGTAGAGGCTCTCACAGCCACTTGAACGGGGTGGTGCAGAGGTCCTGGCTGGGACTACGAGGAGACAGAAGTCTTCCTTTGTCCGAAGAGATATGACTCTCTTCTCTCTAACTCCTTTTCTATTCAGTCAATGTCTGTTTTTTGTTGGCTGTATCTGCACTTAATGCCTCGCAGATATTCAAACGCTTTCCAGGGAGTTTGCACGGGTAAACTTTTCGTGCTAGACCTTTCTGTACTACGCTGCTTTAATAATAATCACGCTTAAGAGTGCTGCCAGCTAGGAAATGCTCTCTCTCTATCTATCACACACGCATGTCTTTTATCTGCGGCCAGAATAGTGTAGGGGCGAATTTTGATATGAGCCTCGAGCATACAGACCTACGTTGCATAGAGCGCAGGAAGCAGAAGAGACCAGATGTTGCACTCTGTAATAACGTCGTCGTCGTCGTCGTCGT
>JAAUXU010168669.1_pt1 | contig 17207 bp, 15 predicted proteins | sample 7278151 | NCBI WGS metagenome assembly JAAUXU01 (sample SAMN14350113, study PRJNA611818) | marine sediment metagenome | isolation source: surface marine sediment (1.8m) | place: French Polynesia: Moorea | collected 2018-08 | reverse complement strand
GTCCCATACTAAGGGCAACCCTAAACACCAAATTTTTTCCTTTTAAAAATCAATTGCCCCACCACCCATTCAAACTGGTCAGAGAAATCAACCCTGCACATTATGAAAATGTACAACCATGGGTGTGCACATGAAGTACTACACAATGCACTGTCTGGCACTGCAATCAGCACTGTCATGACTGCGAAATGTACAAATCCAGTACCAATCAACATGGCCTCCCAGAAGGAACTCTCTGACGATGTATACAGTACTTTACACTTAATAGCATCACTGGATAATTGAATCAGACGCTTAATTGCATCAGATTCTTTATTCCCAAACCCAAATCACCATTTATTGCGTACAATTTAGACTCTTAATTGCATCAGCTGATCAATGGCTTTATGCTTAATTGCATCACTTCAGCATGCTTCAGGTTGCATGACTCTAAACTTCCAAGAAAACATGTTATTGGTTCTAGATTTTCTGGTTTGCTCTGTCATTTCAAACACTTTTCTCATTTGGAAAAACACAAATGAGCTCTGTTGTTGTGACACCTTCTTAGGAGTCATGTCACCACCAAAAAAGCCCTGCATTGATATGACACTCGAGGAGAAGAGGGCACTTCTTGAGGCCTATGACAAACTCCCTCAGATGGGTCAGAGGGCTGCCTCAAGCAAGCTCAGAGTCCATCAGTCCACCCTCTGCTGAATTCTTCAACAGCGGAACGAGATCAAGGAAAGTGCACCCAACCAGGACAATTGCAAGAGGTCACAATCAGGAACTTTCCCAGAAGTTGATTCTGCAGTCATCAAATGGATCAGGGCTTCACATGAGAGAGGAGCTGTGCTGTCTAGTGCCATTGTCATGACTAAGGCAACCAAGTTTGCCAAAGCACTTGGCATTGAAGGAGACTTCCATGCCAATGATGGCTGGCTAACCCGGCTAAAGAAGAGAGAGGGGTTAGTGCATAAGAAGCTCTATGGGGAAGGTTCCTCATCTGACGTTGAATCCAAAGAGCAATGGCTTGAGAAGGTATGGCCTGAAATAAGCAAAAACTACTCTCCTGAGAGTATTTGGAACTGTGATGAAACTGCTCTCTACTTCCGAGCTGTTCCACACAGGACTCTAACATTCACCAATGATTTCAGCAAGGGAAGTAAGAAAAGTAAGGATAGAGTCACTGCTCTTTTAGGAAGCTCAATGATTGGTGAGAAGAAAAAAGTCCTCATCATTGGCAAGTCAAAAAAGCCTTGCTGCTTCCAGGGGGTGTCTCTCCCTGTAGGCTATGCTGCAAACAAAAGTGCATGGATGACAGGTCAGATTTTTTTCTCAGTGGCTCTTGGACTGGGATAAAGAGCTATGACTTGCCAAGCACCACATCCTGCTGCTGTGTGACAACTGTTCTGCTCATCCTCCTGATGCAGGAGAAAGTTTGACAAACATCACTCTTCACTTCTTCCCACCAAACACTACAGCAGTGCTACAGCCTCTTGATGCTGATGTTATCAATGCAACCAAAATGCACAACAGGCATTGAGTCTGTCAGTCAGTCCTAGAAGCTTTAGAAGATGGGACTGCTTCTGCTCCTAATTTGTCAAAACACATCTCTCTTCTAGACAGCATCTTGATGTTTGAGGCCTCGTGGAATCACACATTGACTGTGTCTATCTGCAATTGTTGAGCCAAGTGTGGCCTTACTGTGGGCCCAAGTGAAGAGGAGGCAGAGGCAGCAAAAGACACTCCTATGAGAGAGGAGTGGCTGGTGATAGATGCCCACTTGCCAGTCTGTTGGTCAAACTCAGATGAAGAAATCATTGCTGAGGTGAAGGAAGAGATGAGCACCAATCCTGAAGGATCCAAGGAAGATAGAGATGAAGATGGTGATGAAGAAGATGAAGTGGCAACAGTGAAAATGCTCAAAAAATGTGCATAACAAGCAGCCAAATAATTTCATTGAACTGGAGAAGTATTGCCTAGATGAGTGGCCCAAAATAGATGGAGCAACTTGTAAGAGATACATCTTGAACTACAGTAAGCCACTCCTTGAAGTTATGAAAAAAGTAGCCACAGCGTAGATTATTTGTGTTAGATTATAATATATGCAGTCATGAAACTCATTCAGAATACATTATTAGTAAGTCATGTCATGTGTGTCTACTGGTCCTTCGCTCATGTATAGAATGTTTAATTTGGGGGAGGGGGGGCTGTGACTTTTGAACTGCTAAGTGCGACTACAGAACTTCAGGCTTCACACAGCACAACGGGCAGCCAGCCCAGTGTGCACCAAAGACAACTCTACTGCCCTGTCTCAACTCTGCCAGTACATCAAGACTATCCAATCCTAACATAAATTTGAAACAATGAAAAGACTGAAATGTTTTATAAGAAAGGTTAAGGACTTCAATTTTAGGGTAACCTCGTGTCTGTTCTGGCTTGAACGCGATGCTCATCTCGACTCCCTGATGAACCAACTTTGTCTCGACACAGAATCTGACGCAAAGTCCATCACAGACTACGTGGAAATGTTTCGCCATTTGTCTGCTGTCACCGATATCATCCAGGGGGGAGAATTTGCCCCCGACATTGGCATCGTTTTGTCAGAGGTGGATGAAAGGTACAGCTTCTACTATTCTCTATTCTTATGTCAAAGAAAAGCTGCTGTGCAAATGTGCGTTGTGAAGGTCTTCTACCGGAAGATTTGGTTGGAAAATACCATTCCTCGCTGTTTTAAGGATGGACTTTGTTGGATTCGCTGTACTGGGATATATTGACAAACTGACCCCCAAGGGCGCCTGCATGTCGAAAGAAACGTTCGCGGAGAGAGAGTGCAAAGGTTCCGTGAAAGAACGAAAATTCTGCACCTGGCGCTCGAATGCTAGCTGAATGGCGCCATTCCGCGATCCCCTGGCGGTCCCTCTCGACCAGCGTCTTCAAGTGGGGAAGGGGGGAGGCGGGCACCATGTTGGTGTTGTTGTTGGTGTGGATGGACGTCGATGCTGTGTAGAAGACGTAGCTCCGCTCTGTTTTCGTGCTTCACGGAACTCACGGTCTCAATGGCCAATCTGAGGGGTCCATTCCCCACTTCCCCACAAGAAGCTGCCATTTGTGTGGAGCTGATGCAACCCTGCTTGAGTTACTTACGGCAAGGATTGTTTATTACGATGAATAACATGTGTGAGACGCTAGTATATTAAGTGAAATTTTGCTTAGGAGTTGGTGAAGAGTTACTGTCTCAATTTGGCAACGCTGCAAGTTTGGCACACATTTGACGGCGCGCTCGTCTTCGTTTGCGTCAATGAAATGAGCCAAATGAGCCAATTCGTTTAATTATGTTTTTCTCTACCTCTTTCAGAGCATTACGAAAGTTTGCTACCTTGCCTTGGAATGTTGCCATTTTTCACCACCTGGTCTAGATGTTCCTTAACTAAACTCTTCTGTCATCAACAGACCCCATGTCTCGATTCCCCTACGCTCTTAACAAGAAGTTACGAATGAATCCCGTGTAACTTTCTTGACTTGAATGTAAGATACACAGTGAATTCCCGATATAACGACATTTCTAGGCAGCATTGTCCTCATTTGCTGCTTCTGAATGAATTGCTCCTTATGTACAGTGTTTTACTCGTTTTAACAGTACCTCTCGATAGAACGATAAATTTTCCACATTGCTATATCGAGAACCCAGTCTACTACTAAAATTTAAAAATATGATATGGATACAATGAATTAATGGACAATAATGCTTGCAAGAAACCCTTGGTAAGTTTGCATCAAATGAGTAGACGCAGCCATCTAGACGGATCCTGAAAAAAGGTCATATGATAAGGGTATAGTTTTGAACGTCCTTCGTCGTCCAACCTGTCGTCGTTGGTCCCTAACCTCCACTCGTCCATCTGTAACAGCACTGATGACGATGATCCCGCTCAATTGCTGATAAAAGAAGTGGCTTGCTGGACTTTCGTTGGTCGCGACTGGCTAGTGTGCTCTGCCCACATCCGAAAGATGAACCAGTAGATGATCTCGAAGCCCGAGCAAATGCTGAACCCCATGCACAAGCCAAGCAACCCTCCCATCTGAAGGAGAAGCCATTGTGCGCCGCATGCTTTGAAAGTCCTATGTATTTGAGGCAACCTCTGTACCTGTGATACAAAGTCCACCCAGGTCATTCGGAGGTCCCTTCCAAACTCAATCACTGTTGACTCTTCAAAGTAGAAGTGAACTGTGGCAATGTCCTAAAAGAAAGTCATGGTAGTAGAAACACGGGACAACTCATGACATGGTGAGCAATGCATGCTCATGGCTCACGTTAGTATATGCATCGTAAGTCAGGTCTTGAGTTTTGGTGAACAATGCCTTCTCGTCTCTCGAGTACCTTCTGGTGTTGGACTCCCATCTATCCACATAAAAGGGAAGGTTTTCGCCCGACCCCTCATCGTACTCGTGTCTGAGGTCGGATGCGAAGATGGCGGGTAAGGCCATACTGCTTTTGGTGTCGCACAAGGGACTGAGGCCCATGTTCTTCTCGTCGCACTTCCTGAAGGGTAGAGCAGTGACTGAGGTCTGGTATCTGGTGACCGTGCAGTCTGGAAGACAGTGCTCGCAAGTGTCATCCGGGACCTGACGCATCAGACGTGAGAACTTTTGAGCCTCCCAAGGATCGCACATGACCGCTGACGATGTGTCTTCAAACGGTAAGTACCTATGAAGAGAAAAAGGATGTCTAAAGTACCGTGCAGCTCATATCACGCATCAGCACCGTGTCTTTTTCTGTTCAAAGTATACGTGTATGCATAATTTCCTCACCAAGGTGCGCACACCCCCTCTCCGGACTGACTCATATTTTTCTGAGCAAATTCAATCTGACATTCCAATATGCAGCTGGCCTGGGAGTACTCTATGTGCATCTTGAGTGAGACTTCGTCCTTGAAGTAGCAGTTGCGAATTTTTGGATCTTCCTGGCGAATCCTCGAAACAGCCGCAATGTTCGTGGCGGAAAGCGATACCAGGTTGTCAAATCCAGGGCGTAGACGTATGTTCCTCTGTTCGGTGAGAGGGTAGGCATTAGTTTCAGCCACCACTGCAACGAACCCTTGAAAGTCCTCTGTCACAGATCCCTCTGAGAGTAGGTTAGTGTGGGCATCCAGGACAAGAGTGAGACCTTTGTTGATACCGGCTTGTGGGATGGGTTCTTTTTTGGCAGTGTAACTCTTGGGCAGTTTAGTGCTCCTCTCAGTAGCAAATTCTCGATCCCTGTCCTGCATATACAAAACGTTTGCACGATACTGGCTTTCTTTAAAGATTTTGTCTGCTGCTGCCATATTGAAAGTGCAGCACATTCCTCGATCAGTGGGAAAAGTATTGAAGATTGCAGCACACGGAATTTCTACTTGTTTCCAAAAACATTTCTTCAGTAGAGCTCGTGATACCACATTGGCACCCTTGACCTCCGTGTCGAAACAAGGAATTTGAGAATACCATAGAGCTTCGAAAAGGCCGGGGTATGCATTTTCAAGATCCATAAGCTTAAAGACCTCACGGTACGCTTTTCCTTTCTGTAGGAGAGCTTTGGAAAGCTCAGCCGTTTGTACAGGGTTGATCAAGCTCTCAAGCACAGAACCTGATCCTCCTGCCTGGTGCGAGCCTCCGTCACTGTCTTGTACCTCGTCGCAGTTGACTGCGCCAGCCGAGCTGCATACCAAAGCTGATGGAGCATAGCAGTCACTATACGTTCCAACTATCTTGTCAAGAGTTGAGTTGTACATTAAACTAGAACAGAGGTCGTACGCCTGCCAAGTAGCGATACTTGGCTCCACGTACTTGTAATCTACATCTTCCCAATATGAAGAGTCTTCTTCGATGTACTCATCCACCCACATGACTATTCCAGATGTCCCCGCCAAAGAAGCTGAAGTGAAGTAGTAACGAGTACTTGTTAAAAGCGACGGCATCTTTAAGAAAAGCTCTTACCTGTTCCAAGCTTGAGAAGTTTTTTCAGTTGCTTAATCTTTTCGGGACTGTCCAAGTACAGAGGTTGTTCTCGTCGATCCTCACACGTCTGTTTAAGCGAATCCTCCGTACCCAAGCCATACATCTTGTAACAAAGATTATTTACAGGATCGTGCGCATGTTCCGCTGTGTCACACGGTAGCGTGTTGGTTTGAGTTTCCTTTCCTTTGATCTCCTCAAGAGCCTTAGTAAGTGAATCATTGCAATAGTCATAACCTTCCAGAGAGACCTCCGACGTCAAAATAGCATCTGGGTTTTTGGATACCTATATTTATTAGAGCAAGGCTGAGACATGAGTTGAGACCCCATGTTAGTCATCGAGGCGTTCTTACTAAAATTGGCATGACTTCTTCTGGGTGGACTATCAGACCGGGATAATACTCTGCAATGAAGCCGTCCAATGTCAGACCAGCAGAGATAAGAAGTTCTTCCAACTCCTCTGGATACTCCTGTATGACATAGTCATCTCCTTTCTCGGCCTGGATGTAGTCTTCTCCCTGTCTATAAATGGCATGGTACATGACATCTCGGACAGAGCCTAAACCGCAGACGGTGATGGCAGGAAAGGAGATGTTGTAGATGGGCAGTCCGGTTGTGCTCACGGTCGTCATAATGGGGCTGTTTTGCCAGGCGATGTAAGCCTACCAATGCCAAGTGCGTGACGGTTGAGACCAACTATCTGTGTGTGGGGGTGAATCCGCAACAGCGCAAAAAAAGGGAGCTCACCGTGATGATCAAGTAGAACGAGACGATGACGAGCGCGATCGTGCACAGAGCCCAAATGAGCCTTGACATGACTCCATATTTGGGCTCAAAGACGTAGTAAATGCCGTGCATGGTGGCCACCTGAGAGTAGTCATAGACCAACTTGGAGCTTGACCGTTTGAAAGGCATCTTGGTGCTTGCTGTCACTCCTCTCGAAGGAGGTTCTGCCTAATGAAACGCCAGAACAAAAGACTTACGGTTAACCATCCAAGAAAAGTTTAGTTTATGCGGGTACATCAATTATCATTGAGGGGAATTGTCATTAACAGTAATTATCGTATATCTCACCGAATTGGGTGCTGACCCAAACATGATTCCTCTAACCGGGGGTCCCTCTTCAACTCCGACCAAAACAGTGACCTATATTTTTCACTCGCGTCCCTGACTTAAATGCACTGCTTTCTCGACCGTTTACGATTTAGTAGCATTCAAGGTTGTCCTTGGTGTCATTGATCACTATGGCGTACACTGTTGTAAAGTTTGTGCGCAAGAAGAATGTGCGATTCACATTAGACTGCAGACATCGACTATGACTTCGGTGTTCACCAGAAATGTGATGTCAACATTGTGTGCTGCAAAACAGGAAAAATGAACACTTGACACCCACTATTCCGCCTTGAACAGTATTTTTTCAATCTTAACAGTATATTTTCCCTCCTCGTATTCAAATAGACCGACTAACGCATTCGAAGTCGAAATGCTTTCGTGCCTCTTCACTCTTTTTGTTGTGCTCCAGGAAGATCCGGAGAAAAATCACCCGACTGGCAACCCCGACGATGCATCGAACATCCGGAGGTTAGAAAAACACTTGGTGTCAGCGTCAGTATCAATGCATCGCACACTCCTACTATACAGCGCTCAGCGCTTATAAGAGCAGTCGCTGTCCCAGCCAACGCCTCCACTGTACCCAATGTGCTCTCATATCCGACGTTTTCATTTTTACCTATGAGTGAACCAAGACCTGGCAATCCTGTTACCACGGACCGTGTTCTCTTGCATGCCATGCGCCTACGAGCGAGGAGCACTGTACTATATTGCAATCCATGCTGGCACTTTGGGGCTACTTCTATTGGACCGGACTTGCACGTAGAAGGCTGAGTTTTACATGTGCTTCTCTCAAACGCAGTTTTCAAACTGCTCGAAGAGGAACTGTCGCTGTAGAGAGTCGAAAAGTGGTTACTTTTTGTCGATCCATTGAACGTCGCCACTGAGCTGACCCAGTGCACTGCACCAACGTTTACGGCAAGCAGGGTGATCACAGAGCAGTTTGTCGCACGGAGATATATTTTTGCCGTCCCTAATGCTCCTTCAATGACCGTTCGTTTTTAATTGATGTCATATCAGTGTCCCCATTCGGAGAATGACTACCTGTGGGCCAAATATCACCTACGAATATCACCTACGAATACTTTTAGGCACTTGTGCAATGTGCGGTATCATCAGACTCCAGCTTTATGACTCATTTGTCCCTTTCTCTTGCGAAAGAGTAATGAGGTTGTTACGATCAGTAAAATTCTCAGTACTGAAGTGATTTGGGCAAGTCACCCCTGGTTTTCGGAGCGTTCGACGGGAGCTCCGTCAGTTTGAAGTGAGCTTGGGGTGGTGTGACCACCCTTGTGGACGGAGATCGCTCCAATCCACATCCTGTATGGTGGTGTAATTTGAGTCACCTCAAACCGTGAGCACGAGACAACTATTGCTCGTCTGCGTAGCTCGAGGTCCAGCTTGGCTCCCAAAATTCCGGCTTGACCACTCCTCGAAGTAAATGGCTGTTTATACTGTAAACTTGTGTTTGATGAATTAATGTTTTCTGAGTAAATTGAAAGTAGCGACTCCACTGGAGCGGGCCAGAGCAATGAGTTACTGCACAGCGACGAGTGGAGCTTTGCTCAATCTTGCTGTTTGATCGCGGCTCATTGTTTGTATGAGCAGCAGCAACACTCGCTCGTTAATATCTAAAGCTCATTATTCTTGGGCACAAAGTTTGTCTGTTTCTGAAAGTTATGAGCAGCCTCAACGTATATAAAATTTTTATCCCCCCTGCTCGAAGCAACTCACTTTGCGGTGAGCTCTATCAGCAATATGACTATCTCGATGCCTTCCTAGCACATGTACTACGGCTGTTGATACTTTCCTGGATAGGAAGTGAGAATGCGGAACAATGCGTATGTGTGCTCGCGACTTGATGAATTATTGAAATAAGTCATGTTTCTTTCAACTTTTCTAAGAAGTTGATGAATTTTCAATATTTCGGAGAAAAGTAATTCCTTCCGCAATATCCCAATTTGGCAATAACAACATCAAGCCATAACTGGTCACAGACTGGTTACGGATGATTTGCTATAAAGCCGCACAAGCAGCACCAAAATGTTCCCGGTCGTTCCTCAATCCTCCGGGCTGTTTCTTACGCCACTCGACCGGAGGAGAAATAGTTTTTTTTACGGAAAATCTCAAGAACCATGATTACTCAGTGTTATTACCATTAAAGAATAAGATACATGATTCATGGCATCTTAAACTTTTCGGCGTGAAGTCTTCCAACGTTATTCAAGTTTTTCAGTACAAAGGAAACATGCTCTACCTAGTTTTACTTATGAGAGGCTCCTCATGAGGGGTGATCACTTGAACTGTGGAAGTGCTTACTTGGAACAGTCCAAGAGCTCATCAAGCTTCTAAAAAAACACCGAGTTTTCGAGTCTTTGCCTCGATCCTCCTGTTCCACTCGAATGGCATTTAAGTAGATGGATGGAAGTACACAAGATAGCGGCCACAAAGGACAGGGAAGTGAAAATGTAGAGCAGTGTTTTGGTCCTTCAGGGCCAGTAACTTGAGTTTCTTCTTTGAGCAGCAAACTGAACGGTATCGAAAGCGTTCGATATGTAGCGAATCTGAACTCGACATCTCCGGCCGAACCACTCGTGTGCCATGTCCACACAAGACGATACTTTAGCTTCACTGAGAAATGTGGCTCACCTTGGTATCGTTCCAGCTCACAGTCTGTAGAGCCAAAGGACTGCTGTGGTGTCCTCGAAGGACTGCATTAGCCGAGGCCATTGCGTGGGGAACACTTAATTGACACACTCCGGAAAAAAAGGTGAAAACTTTGGGCGTGTAAATTTTCATGGGGGGAAAATTTTGCCCAGATTCAAAAAGACAAAACAGGTTATTTTTGAGACTCCCTCTGCACACTTTAAGGGTGTTACGGACATGGAGAGCTAAGCGTCCTTCCAATACAGTCGAACTTCAGTCCAGTAAACTCAGATTCTCAACAAAAATTAAAGACATTCGCTACTTCGATGTGCGAGGGAAGTTCTATAAAGTAAAGTGTCAGGAGGAGAAAATGTAGCCTTCAATAAGACTTTTTTCGTCGCCAAATAGTCTCCCAACAACAACTTGCCCGCATCATAGATGCCAGGTCTGGGCCGAGCAATTCAGCAAGATTTGGTAGCAGAATTCAGCCGTTAGCATGATTCATTTTCGCTTCCAAACCGTTTCAAACTGGGCCAGACTGTGTAAATCTGGAAGTTCACAACATCTCATAACGTGAATATCATGGTTGTTAAACAGTAAAAGGCGTGGAAAAGGAGTTTGTTCGTGAAATTAACATTTGCTGATTAGCAATTTCTCAACGCAGAATACCTGAATGTATGGTTAAGCTGCTCATAAGGAGTTTCTTACATCATTCTCGCCTTTATTGGGTGGAGAAAAATTCAAGAAGAGGCGAAATTTATAGGCTGTAACCATGTTTTCTTTTCTGGTGGAACAGGCAAAAGAGGGTTTTGAATCTTGACACACGTAATAACTTCGTAAAAAATTGACTCCTGGGATGTTGAGGATCTTAATGGAGAAAAGTAGAGGCTGCTGGATGCAAGCTTCATTAGCTAAACCAAGGTTCAACTGTGCTGATTTCCATGGGAATCTTAGGTGATATTTTTGGGAAACGTATTTTTAGGTGTTTGGACAAAAAATGTCATTTTTGGTCATTAAAAAACTTGAGGCTTTGGGTGATTTACATTTATTCCCGGAGTTTCGTAATTGCGAGCACGTTGAGCTTGAGCTCTGCAGCGTTGGCAATGTCGACAATGAGCACCGCTCGTGCACTGCACAATAATCAGGCAGTGAGAAGTTCCCCCTATCTTCCTGCATTTGCTCGCAATTACTTGGCCATTAGTCAAGGACTTAACAGTTACATTTGCACTTACTGCTTCACTTCAAGTGCTTGGCTTGGCTGCTCTTTGGTTGGGTGTCAAGCGAGCGCGTCAAGGGCGTATCGTATGCCCATTAGTCAACCACTGTCAGAGTCGACAAGGCACCATTCTAGCTCTCACAGGAGTTTCTGTCATTCCCTCTATTTCGCCTGTCGTTATACCTGTCCACCTTGATTAGTTCATCTAAATCTTAATCTTTCCTCCTGCTGAGCATGGGGAAAATTACCTTTTTGCATGCTTGCCATTTTGGTCGTTTGTCTAAAGCCAAGCAAGCCCATGATCTAATTACATACGTCTGTCTCGTACAGAAGCACAATACGCCCGATCTCCCACATTTTCAAGCACATCTCTAGTGATTTCAGTGGTCTGACATGCTACCTCTGGAAAGTAGGTCAAAATATTGGCCCAATCTATTAGCGTGTGATATAATACCACCCTAGTAGGGTGGTCAAGTAATGTAGTGCCAAGTCGGTCCTATGACAGTGCAGTTCTGACTGCACTGTTCTGCCTGGGACTGTACTCGCTGCCCACGGGCTGCACTGTGGAAAAAGACGGCATGCTACAAGCAAATAGAAGAGGGGTATATACTAAAAAATGAGGTTAAATATGTTATTGGCTTGAAAACACATATGTGCCCACTATGGACAGGAACTTCGGTTTTTAGCTCGGCATTGAAATGCAAAAGGTTGAAAAGCAAGAAGTACATCTACATTAGGCTAGTTCAGCAAGGTACGTTTCGGGGAAATTGATATGCTTGGCCTGTTTTTTTGGCCACAATTTGGCTAAAAGCACTTTGCTTTTAAGGGTCATGTACCACGGGCCCTTTTGACTCAAAGTGTTATGACATGCTGTTTGCAGTGGGTGTAGTGCACACTTCTTTTTCTAGCCATAACCTATAACTGGACTGAGCTACAAAAGTGGTTCACCCCTCTATAGAAAGCTAAGAATCTCCTCTAAAAATGAACTAATATGTGCACTTTTGCACTAGGACTGTGCATTTGCTCAAAATGCAGACAAAACTTTATGAATTAAACTCTGCTACAGAATGTAACATTGATTCCATGTAGGGGAAACCTTCAGTGTTCAAATACAGTCAAGGGTTGTGGTTGAAAAATAAGTGTTGCACAACACTTACTGCACACATCATGTTTTAAAACTTCGAGGTAAAAGTGCCAATACATTTTTTTTAAAAAAAAAGAGTGAGACCTGAATCAGCTACAGCAGTGTCTGACACCAATTCTCCGCCCAAGAAGACTAAAATTGACGTTTTCGAACTAGCCTACTCCATATGGCCTAACATACTACTTGTTCTCCTATCCATAGCTCTTATCACCTTTCTTAGAAAACATTTCTGCCTCTAGAAAAACACGCCAAGGCTGTTGCTCAATACAGTAGACCTGTTCCAACGAAAATTATTGATAGCAACAAATAACAAGTCAAAATTCAGCAGGGGCCAAAAAGTTGGAGTTAGGCGTCAACTCTGGACAATTTCTACATTTACAAAATTGTAATAACAGTGCACAAAAGATTTCTAAAATTTCAAGCAGTCGCAAAGGAAGTAATACCTGAAAATTGTCAAGCTAGGACTGCCACCATCTGTGAGGGTGACACTTTGACAGGTAAACAAAACAAAAAACACACACAAGATGTGTTTTGTTCACATGTCAAAGTGTCACCCTCCCGCTCTTTTTTTTATCACTTCACAAAACCTAGCACCCTCTCAACCTGGACATTGGGCTTTTGAGAGCTTGCACATGACGCTGGAGGGCCTAGATAAGGTTGGCCTTTGAAAGGTTGGCCTTTAAACGGTTGGCTTTAAAAGGTGGGCCTTGAAAAGATGGGCCTTGAAAAGATGGGCCTTGAAAAGGCGGACCTGGAAAAGGCGGGCCTGGAAAAGGTGGACCTGGAGAAGTTGGGCGAGGTAAAGTTGGGCCTAGAGAAGTTGGGCGAGGTAACGTTGGGCCAGGAAAAAGCGGACCTGGGAAAGGTGGGCCTTTTAAAGTTGGGCCTGGAAGGCAGGATTGCCCGATAAAAATTTCAGGCAATTTCGTCAAACTTCTTCCCCCTGAAAAAGCCAAAGTTCAATCCTCAATCAATGCCCCCCTCCCCAGGTGGCTTTCTTATGAGCACTCTAGCACCAAAATGGGCAGTCTTGATATTGAAGCTCAGTTCTCAACGGTGTGCCCAAGAATCACATCTACATGTTCCACATCAAAATTTGACCTCAACACACATATGAGGTGATAGCATGTTCAACGCAATGACTTACGGCAATGACTGAAGATATATATATGACGCTAAGTCGCAAATTTGAATTAAACGTGGACATGTCTAACATTTACTACAGGACAAACAAAGACTTCAAAGTCAAATGAAAATGAAAAAAATTGTGCCGCATAGTTCCTTTGCCTCAAATCATTTAAAGATTTCCAGACCCAGTACATAAGGATGTTAGGTCAACATTTCAAATTTGAGGTGGACCTGTTTAGTTAGGTTCTAGATGCTGCACTGAAGTGGTCACAAACAATAAAAGGGAAAACAAAGTGTTGAAGCGCCTAAAAATGCTTGAGATTTCCAAGCCTTGGCCAACTTCTCTCCCAATTGGCACTGATGAGTATTGTTCGGTCAACTGTACACAGTGGATGCTTTGAACTTTTTATATGGCGGAGATAATAAAAGCAGCGCTGATGGTCTGCGTCTCCGGGCATCTTGTCGAAACTGCCATCCCCGTAGTTTCTGCTTTTGTCCTCGTGGCGATTTCAGGCATTTTCTCGTTTTCGTCATCATCATCACCTCCGTCTTGGTGTTCGCGCCTGTCCCTGTCATGAAGCTGTTCCGTCTCTCCTCATACCTCGCCTTGCTCTTCTTGGGCACCAACTCGGCAAATATATTGTCAATTGTGGCAACAATAGTATCCATGACTTGCATTGCTGCTCAAGACACGTCTTTTTGGTTTCTCACAATTTCATGAACTGACATTTCCCGAAATTTAATTTCCCATCACTGAATAAATGTGAGTGGCCAAAAATGGCGGGCAAAATTTAGCTGTCCCGCAGTGGTGGAAAGTTGCGTTTCATATTGCTGTATTAGCTCTGAGTGCAACAATGGAACAAAGTAAACAGTCAATGTAACAGCAATGTCAAATACTGTAAATAAGATTGTGCCTCCTACGTAATGAGTATACAAAACTCTCGCTTTTGCTCCATCCTCAGCACTTTGATTGCAAGACATGTTATGAGTAATTCACCATTAGACGTGCACTCACTGCTGTTTCGTGCTCAACCATCCAAAAACCCAGGATCTCATTATTATGCTTTCCCATGATGCATGCGTGCTCCTATAATTATTAGTAGCAGTGCTCCTCTCATGCAAAATGGATGGAAGCAAATTAGTGCTCAACTGTGCAGTTTAATTAAGCCATAGCCAAACAGTTTTCCCCCCAACAGGTTCACGAATATGCGTATGAGCCCGGTGCTGGTGAGGCCTGAGGCCTTTAAAAGACAATCAAGACATGCAAAATTTATGGGAGAAGCGAGAAAGTCACAGTCGATCGCAGAATTGAATCGAACATGGACAACAGCGGCTTGTATTTGGTTTTTCACAATAGAATTATGCACGTGGTGACATTGCAATCTAGAACGTATTACAGAGTCATTTCGGACGCGTCGCACCAATTGTAGGCCAATGAATATCAGTAATCTGAAAGACCTGAACCGAAGGTCATGTAAAGCTCGAAAGCTGCATCCTCAGCCGCGATGAAGGCCACAATGCAGTGGTAGACGGCAGCAGTCTAACCTTCAGAGATGAAGATGTGAGGCCCACAATGCCCACCGACGTGAGAGAAGCTGACTTCACTGTGTTTGAGAAGACCCCAACAATGTCCATGGTCATGAGGTCGTCCTGAAGCTCAATAAACCTGTCATTGCTCTTTTGGATCTTGCAAAGGCGAAGAGCTGCTCATGGCTAAAGTGGCCTTCTTAAGTTTCTTGAGGAGCAGCCATATAGTCTTTCAAGTCTCTTTTGTTTCATCTGTCATCAGAAAAATCACGTAGCCACCAAAGAAATAAAACAGTCACTATTAAATCACGTGCATAAGTTTGCTCAGGATACTCAGACTACTAAGCATTACTTGTGAAACTGTAATCCATATCGTCACAAAAGCAACATACCAGTACAACCTTCTGTGCATCATATCTTATACAAATACCACCCATAGATAAGCCTAGGAGCCAGGTTGGTTCCAATGTAAGTGTTACCGTCAGTACGCATAATGACAGAGGACCCAGTCAAAGGGCGTACTGAGAAAAAGTTTACTACATATGTGCAGTAACTGACAGATCAGACCAAGTGGACACCTCCGGTCACCAGTCGAAGCCCCTTTTCTTCAGCTTCTCCCTCACCCATCCGTCTGTCTGGATAAGTATGACGTCCATTTCCGGGCCTCTCTCGTGTCCTCTTTTTCGTTCAGTGCCTTAACCCTTTTTGTACCAGCATCGCACAGCTCCTTTGTCAGTGCCGCTGAGCTTGGTCCTTCACTTCGGGAAACTGCAGTGTCTTCTGACGAAGTTTCTGCCCAACGTTGTCTCAACTATCAACGCTCTTTTTGCCACTGTCCCGTCAGCTAGACTGATCTGTCGGCCATTGCACCTGAAACTTTTCCTCTATACGCATTTTGACTGAGTCCCCCTCATTATGCGTATTGACCGACCTCTTTGTCATCATTACGAGTAATGACGCGTCAATTCGAGTAATGACGGGTTTCGTGCATTGACGGTGGCACAAGCAGCAAGGTGAGGAATAAGTACTGATGAAAGCAAAATTTCAACATTCGAACTAAATCGTGTCCAGTGCGAGTTGTTCATGTTGTGATGTTCTCGTGACGCTTTCATGATAGGCGAAGTAACAGACCACTTCATACATTAGGTGCGGGCCCGCCACATCCTGAAACCCAGCCAGTAGAGGATCTCGATGCCAGAGCAAATGCTGAAGCCCATGCAAAGCCCTAAGAGACCACCTATCTGAAAGATGTGTCAGTGGAACATGAACGTTGCTTTTAAGCTTAGCAGGAATCTTACCTGTGAGAAGAAGTCGATCCACGTCATTCGAAGGTCTCGACCAAATTGAAAGACAGTGGAGGTTTTGAAGTAGAAGTGGACAGCGGCAATGTCCTATGTGCAAAAAAGAAAGAGTCACTCGTGCGATACCTGACGCGTGCAGTGTCTCAGTGTCCTCCTGGTGGCAGCAGTTTCATGATTCAGAAAATATACACATTTGACTGAGGACCCAGGATCTCCCCGGGAGCAGTTTGCACGCACAACGCAGCTTGGCTTTGTGGGTCGGATAAGCCGAGCACGGTGAACTTGGGCAACCACGTATAACGGCCAAATGGCCAGGGAAGGAATTTTCACTCGTGCTCAGGTCAGACAATTGCCGGTTAAGTCTGACAGAGTACAAAGCCTTAGAGAATCACAAATGCGGTTTTTCTTGCTCTGGTTCGTTGTGTCGCAAGTTAAGACTGTGGGGTGTTAGGAAAAACATTGACAAGTCGGTTTGATGTTTAGGTTGAACACTCGGTGTCGGGATCAATGTTGGGTGCATAGCTGCAGGTCAAAAAAGGGCTACCAGGGTGCTTGTGTCAGAGTAGCTCATTAGGATGGTACGCATCATGTTCAGTATTTTATGGTAACAAAATGATTTTTCAAAGTAGTAGTAAGAAATAGTGAGCAGTACATCAGCATAAAAAAGTGAAACCTAGAATGGTACCTGGTTCAGTGTAATTTGGTAGCCCATTAAACACAATCCGTTTGCAATTGCTCGATGCCAGTGTCACAACATTGGTCACTGCCACAGTATCCTCTGAGTCGAAGATGCACTGTTCCAAGGCCCACAGAATGAAGTTGAAGCGGGAAAAAGTTCGGCAGCAAGAGCAAAAGGGATCAAGCTCAGAAGGAGCTTGGCCCAGGACCGGTGTGGTGTGGGTTAGTGTGGAAAGAAGTATGCACAGCTAACCAGGCCAGGGTGGGCTAGTGTGGGCTAGGCCAGAGCATAAATGGCTACTGCTACACTAGATCCCCAGTAAATATTGGTGCCTACTGGGGATCTAGCATAGCAGTAGCCATCTATGGCCAGTGGTAGGAAAGAGGAAGTAGGGGTCCGTGTCTGAGCTCGAGATGTCCACTTTGATCTCGATGCCCCAACTGCATTCAGATTCCCCACTTAAGCTGGCAGTTTGTTTATTTTGAG